>Ga0210056_1000111_pt1 | contig 55309 bp, 30 predicted proteins | sample CryGeyCG2014_080_2_FD_183965 | JGI IMG/M metagenome (GOLD analysis project Ga0210056, IMG submission 183965) | Groundwater microbial communities from aquifer - Crystal Geyser CG07_land_8/20/14_0.80 (SPAdes) (version 2) | ecosystem: Environmental > Aquatic > Deep subsurface > Groundwater | place...
AACCGGCTATATCGGCATCAGCGCCGGGATGCAGGATGAAAGCGGGGCGGTGGCTATCGTGGGCAACCTCAGGACGGCGGGCGGAGCGATCGAGATCTGGGCGGACCGTCACATCAGCATCGGGCTCCTGGACACCGGTGGCACAGGTGACGTGACGGTCGCCTCCAGGCACGGCGTGATCTTAGACGGGAACGGTGCCGCGACTAACATCATCGGCAACACGGTGACGCTCCAGGCCGAAGTGCCGACGGAGCGAGAGGCCGCGCTGGAGACGATGTTCAAGATCGCCGACGCCGCGGCGGCCGTCTCCTCGGCGAACGACCAGGCGCTCACGGCCCTGACCCTCAATACTGCTACCGGCATCATGGAAGTCCAGAAGGACAATTCAGAGGAGGCGTTGGACAAGGCCGAGGCGGATGCCGCGGCCGCGGCTGCGGAGGCGGAGGCGAAAGGTGCTGCCGCGGACGCTGCCGAGATCACTGCCGAGACGCTGGATGGAGTCGCCCAAGCCCTGGACACGGCTGCAGCCATCGCCGAGGTCCCTGCGGGGGCCGCGCAAGCTATTCCACTATCCGGCGACGGTGGCGCGATGGCCGCGTTCGCGGCCATCGACGTGGCCGCCAAAGCGGCAGGTTGGGCCGCCTACGCGGCGGGGGTAGTCGCGGACAAGTTGGGGGCCATAGCCGAAGAGGCCGCCAACGCGGAGGTCCAAGCCAACGCCGAGCTGACGGCGGCGAAGGCGGACTACGCGGATGCAACGGCGACCTACAATGCCTTTAACGAGTCGTACTCGGTGGCGCAGAAGTCCGCTGACGCTGCCGCCATTGCCCGCGACCATGCCAAGGCTGTCCGCGACCAGGCCATCGACGCGGAAGATGTGGCCTTGAACCTCACCTCGCTCTCGCTGGGCATCCAGGCCGCCCGACTCGACGTGGACCTGGGTCTGAGACCCGACAGCAGCTTCTACATCGACGCGCCGGGCGACCTCGGGCTTGGAACCATGACTGCTACGGGCGCCGGCGCGGAGTTCATCGTGACCGCGGCCGGCGACCTCTCAGTCAAAGGCACCATCACCAGTCCGACCTGGGTGTCCTTAGATGCCGGCGACCAGATCTTAGACGGCGGCGGACTCATCGTGGCGCCGGAGTTCCTGGCGCAGGCGGTCAACGGCATCGGCTTAGCCGACCCCGCGGTCGGTTCGCCGCCGGCCACCGGCGCATTGCAGACCCAGGTCTCCACGTTCGCCGCCAACGGCGGTACGGGCGGGGTGTTCGTCAATAACACCGGCGCGCTGACGCTCACTACCATCACCGACACCTCCGGTGCCGACGTGGTCGGGATCACCGCGGGCGGCAATGTCGGGATGACCACCACCGGCAACCTGACCTTCCAAGCGCCCATTTCCGCCCCCGGCCAGACCGTGACGCTGAACAGCACGACCGGTGGTCTCATTGACCAGACCGGCGATCCCATCGACGTGACCGCGGGAACGCTGGTAGCTCACGGCGAGACTGGCATCGAGCTGGACACCGCGATCGACGACCTGACCGCCTCCACGGCGGGCGCGGCGCCGATGTTCATTCACGAACAGGATGCCCTCACGCTCACAAACCTGTCCTCCGCCACCGGGCTCCTGACCGTCTTGGCCGGTGGGACGGTTACCGTGAACACCGTCACCACGGGCGGCAACGTGACGCTGATCGCGGCCAGCGGCGCCGTCGATGACGACAACGACAACGGCACGTTCATCACCGGCGACGCGCTCTTCATGACCGCCCCTGCCGGCATCGGCACCACCGGCGCCGACGCCACGAAGCAGTTGGACACGCTGATCAACACGCTGACCTTGGTCCAGGCGATTGTGGCCGGACCGGTGAATCTCGGCGAGCAGGACGGGCTGAACCTGGTCTATGTCGCGGCGACCAATGGCGACGTCACGCTGACCACGGGCAGCGTCGGCGCGGGCGACTTGGTCGTCGGCATCGTGGCTGCCAACGGAGTCGGCAACACCGTGACCCTTACAGCCGCCCAGGGATCGATCCTCGACTCCAGCTTCGGCGACATGAACGACGTTGTCGCCACGAACCTGGCCCTGGTCGCGTCCAACGGCATTGGCGTGGCGCTCAATCCGCTGGACGTGACGGTCACCAACCTGGAAGCCCAGAGCGGCCCGGGCGGCATCTTCGTCCAAGATCTGGCCGGCGGACTGGCCATCGGGGGGGTGACGCCCGGGCTGAGCCTGCCGGCACTAACCGGTCTCCTTGCGACCGGCGGCGACCTCGTCGTCACCGCTTTCAGCCCGCTGACGATCAACGAAGCCGTGATCGACACCGCTGGTGGCGACATCGTGCTCACGGCAGGCGCCAGCGCGGCGCAGGACGACCTGACGATCAACGCCGAGGTCGCCGCCAGCGGCGGCAACGGAGCCGTCGTGCTGACGGCCGGCGATTCGGTGATCCAGAACGCCAATGTTTCAGCGGTTGGCTTTGGCGAGGTCCGCATTACCGCCACGGCCGGCAGCATCGCCATGGCCAACGGCACCAGCACCACGGTGCAGAACGCGACTGTGACCTACGTGGCGGCAGGTGACCTGGGTCTGGCGGCCATCACTACCGGCGCGACGGGCAACGTCGTCCTGAACGCCCTCGCGGGGGCCATTGTGGACGCCAATGCGGGCGCCCTGAACGTCAACACCAACTTCCTGACCGCTTACGCCGCTACCGGAGTCGGCACTCTGGCGGACCCGCTGGAGACGACCATCGCGATGCTCGCCGCCTTCACGACGGGGAAAGGCCCCCTTGCGTTCAGCGAGACCGATGGCGTGCTGCTCAGCGACGTCATCGCGGCCAACGGACCCATCTGGGTGAGCGCGGGTGGCACCATTGTGGCCCACAAGGTCATCTCCACCACCGACGACGAAGACAATGACATCACGCTCACGGCCACAGGGGGCGGCAGTGTGGTCGTGGACGAGCTCAACGCCGGGACTGCCAAGGGCGATGTGGCGCTGAGCGCCGACACCGGTGGCGGGACGATTACCACCAGTGCCGGCGGTCGCTTGACGGCCGACATGCTGACGGCCACAGCAGTCAGTGGAATCAACCTCACGACGACCCTCAACAGCGCCGACCTGAGCGTGACCGGCCCGGGCAGCCTGACCGTGCGCGAACTGAACGCCCTAACGCTGACCGATCTGGATACGGCGAATGGGCTGATCACAGGTACGGCCGGTGGCACGATCACCGCGACGGACGTGCAATCGCTGACGGACAACGATGCCAACGACATCCTCCTCACGGCAACGGCGGGCGGCGCAATTGTTGACTTGGTGAAGGCAGGGAACGGTGCGGCGGCCGACGTCGCCATTGCGGCGGCCGGCTCGATTGGTCAGGCCGCGCCGGCCGATGCGGCGGTGGATATCCTCGCCGACCGGCTAACCCTCACCGCCGGCACCGGGATCGGCGCCGGCGCGGGCGGGCCGCTGGACCTCAGGGTCAACTCCCTGCTGGTGACGACCACCACCGGCGATCTGAACCTCGCGGAGGCGGACGATGTCACGCTGGACAACCTCGTGTCCAGCGCCGGGAGCCTCTCGGTCACGTCCGGCGGGACAATCACCGTCCAGACAGTGACCGCCGCACAGACAGTCACGCTCACCGCCGCCAACCGGATCGACGACGACAACGTCAACACGACCCTGAGCACGGCGCAAACGCTGAACCTGACGGCGCCCAACGGCATCGGTGCGACGGGCGCCAATGGCACCCGCGCCCTGGACACGCAAGTAGCGACGCTCGCGTCGGCCACGGTCGCCACCGCCGGACAGCTCAACATTGCGGAGAAGGACGGTCTGTCGGTGACGCAGGCCACGGCCGCCAACGGCGACGTCACAATCACCAGCGCCACGGGGGACATCGCCATCGGGATCGTGTCGGCGAACGCCGCCGGCAACACGGTGACCTTCATCGCGCCGGCCGGCGCAATCACCGACGCAGGCGCGGCCGCCGCCGCCAACAACGTGACGGCGACCAACCTGGCGATGACGGCGGCCACAGGTATCGGCGCGGCCGGCAATCCGCTGGAAGTGACTGTGAACAACCTGGAAGCGTCCGGCGGCAGCGGCGGCGTGTTCGTGACGGATTTGGCCGATGGCTTGATTGTCGGCGGGGTGACGCCCGGACTGGGGAATCCCGCGCTCAGCGGTCTGCTGGCGACCGGCAACGACCTCGTCGTCGCTGCGCTCAGCCCGTTGACGATCAATGAAGCGGTGTCCAACACCGGCGGCGGGAACCTCACGCTGACGGCGGGGGCCAGCGCAGCGGTAGACGACCTCACGATCAATGCCCCGATCACCGCAAGCGGCGGTAACGGCAGCCTCACACTCATGGCGGGCGATTCGGTGCTGCAGAACGCCAACGTGTCCGCTGCGGGAACCGGCAATGTGGCGGCAACGGCAACGGCGGGCAACGTCACGATGGCCGGCGGCACCAGCACGACGGTGGCGAATGGCAACGTCACGTACGCGGCGGGTGGCAACGTCGCGGCCAACGTAATCACCACTGCCACAGGCGGCGCAGGTGGGCTCGTGGCGCTGACGGCCACGGGCGGAGCGATTACCGACGTCAACGCGGGCGCGGTGAACGTCACCGCCAACAACCTGGCGGCAAGCGCCGCCAGTGGCATCGGCGCTGCGGCTGACCCGTTCGACACCAAGGTAGCCTCAATCACTGCCCTCACGATGGCGGCCGGAGCAATAGTCCTCAACGAGGTGGACGCCGTCACGCTGACGAACGTCACCGCGGCGAACGGGCCGATCACCGTGACTGCGGGCGGCAACCTCGCAGCAGCGAACGTTGTGTCCACGACGGACGACGACGCCAACGACATCCTGCTCACGGCGAACGGTGGCGGGAGCATAACCCTCGGTCAGGTCAACGCCGGCACCGGGAATGGCGACGTGACGCTGCTGGCGACGACCGGCGCCGGGACGATTTCCACGAACCCCGGCGGCCAAGTCACCGGTGATGTCGTGACGGCGACGGCCGTCAACGACGTCAACTTGACAACTTCAGCCAACCGGCTGATTGCCGCCGCCGCCCAGCCGGGGGCGGTTGTGATCAACGAACTGGATGCCGCCACGGTGACGAGCCTGGTCGCGGCGAACGGCCCGATCACGGTGACAGCAGGCGGAACGCTGACGGTGGCCGGTCCGGTCATTTCGGCGACCGACGCCGACGCGAGCGACGTCGCCCTGACGACCACCGCCGGTGACATTGCTCTCGACGCGGCGGTGAGCGCTGGCACGGCCGCCGGCGACGTGACACTGACCTCGGCAGGCGCGATCAGCGCCACGGGCGGGACGCCGAGCGCGCTCGTCGCCGCCGACCATCTCGCGGCGACCGCCGGCGGCTTGATCTCCTTGATCACTACCGCCAACACCCTCAGTGCGGTCACCACCGCGGCGGGGGCGATCACCGTAGCGGAGACCAACGCCGTCCGGCTGACCAACGTGACGGCGGCCAACGGCCCGATCACCGTGACGGCGGGCGGCACGATCACTGCCGACAACGTCGTGTCGAAGACGGATAAGGACGCCAACGACCTCGCGCTGACGGCGACGGGCGGAGGCAGCCTGGTGCTGGGCACGATCAATGCCGGCACCGCGAATGGCGACGTGACCCTACTGGCGAACGCGGGCAGCGGGACCATCACCACAACCAACCCCAACGGACGCGTCACCGGCGACGTGCTGACCGCCACGGCAGTTAGGGGAACCGACGTCACCACGACGGCCAATAGCGCGGATCTAAGCGTGACGGGCGTTGGCGCCCTGGTGGTGCGCGAACTCAACGCGATCACGCTGACCGACTTGGACACCGCCAACGGGCCGCTCACCGTGACGGCCGGCGGGACCATAGCCGCTACCGACGTGCGGTCCCTGACCGATGCTGACGCCAACGACATTGTGCTGACGGCAACGGCCGGCGGCGTGGTTGTCAACCTGATGGCGGCGGGAGCAGGCGCGGCGGCAGACGTAACGATCACGGCGACCGGCGCGATCACCGAGTCGACCCCGGCGGACGTCGCGACCGACGTAACCGGCGACCGGGTAACGCTGGCCGCTGGCACGGGCATCGGCACCGGGGCGGGCGGGCCGCTGGACACTGCGGCGATCACCATTGTCGCGACCTCGGCCGCGGGGAACCTCAACTTGAACGAAGCCAACGGCGTGGTCTTGAAGAACGTGGTGGCCACCGCTGGGAATGTGACCATCACCACGGAAGCCCTCGGGGCCGGCAACACGCTGGCGCGCAACGTGGCGGCGCAGGGGGCGGGTAACGATGTCTACCTGCGGTCGTTGTTGGCGGGAACCCTCACCGTGGAGACGATCTCCGCTGCGGACGACGTGACGTTGATAGCCACTGCTGGCCGGATCGACGACGACAACGTCAACGCAACCCTCATCAGCGGCGACGCGTTGGTGCTGACTGCGCCCAACGGGATCGGCGGCACCGGCGCCAACGGCACCCGCGCGCTTGACACGAAAGTGACGACACTGACCTCGGCAACGGCGGCCACCGCCGGCCAGATCAACGTAGCCGAAACCAACGGGCTGACCGTGGCGCAAGTGACTGCCGCCAACGGCGACGTAACGCTCACCAGCACGACCGGAAACGTGAACGTGGGCTTGGTCTCCGCGAATACGGCTGGGAACACCGTGACGCTCATCGCGAAAGCGGGCGCCGTTACGGACGCAGACGGCGGCGACGCCAACGACGTGTCGGCGACCAACCTGGCATTGACGGCCGCGACTGGAATCGGCACCGCTGTGAACCCGCTGGAAGTCACGGTGAACAAGCTGGAAGCTACAGGCGGCACCGGCGGCGTCTTCGTGACCGATCTGGCTGGCGGACTGACTGTGGGCGGCGTAACGCCCGGTCTGGGCAATCCAGCGCTCACCGGGCTACTGGCCACTGGCAACGACATCATCGTGACCGCGCTGAGCCCCCTGACGATCAACGAAGCGATTGCAGACACGGGCGGGGGCGATATCACGCTAACCGCCGGCGAAAGCGCCGCGCAAGCTGACCTCACCGTCAACGCGACCGTCACAGCGACCGGGGGCAACGGGAGCATCACCCTCCTGGCGGGTGACTCGCTGCTCCAGAACGCCAACGTGTCGGCGGTAGGCACCGGTAACGTGGCAGCCACGGCCACCGCTGGCGACCTCACGATGGCTGCCGGGACCAGCACCACCGTGGGCAACGGCGACGTGACCTACACCGCCGGGAACAGCATCGCGGTGAACGTGATCAGCACCACCACTGGCGGCGCCGGCGGCAACGTGACGCTGACGGCTACCACTGGGAACGTCTCAGACGTGAACGCCGAGGCGGTCAACGTCACCGCCAACAACCTGACCGCAAGCGCCGCCACCGGCATCGGTGCGGTGGCAGACCCGCTCGACACGACAGTGGCGACCGTGAACGCCACGACCACCGGCACCGGCCCGATCGTGCTCAACGAAACGGACGACGTGACGCTGACCCTCGTCAACACGGCCAACGGGCTGATCACAGTGACCGCAGACGGGACTATCAATGCCACCAGCGTGGTCTCCTCCACCGATGAGGACGCCAACGACCTGACGCTGACAGCGACTGGCGGGGGGAGCATTGCCGTCGGTCAGGTCGATGCCGGATCGGCCAACGGTGACGCAACGCTGACGGCGAACACCGGCACCGGAGCGATTATCACCAGTCCGGGCGGCCGCGTAGCCGGCGACTTGGTCACGGGCACAGCGCAGTCAGGGATTGCGCTGGTGACCGCGGCCAACTCGCTGGACCTGACAGTCACTGGGGCGGGAGCCGCGGTGGTGGATGAGTTGGGCGCGGTTACCGTCTGGAATCTCACCACTGCCGACGGCCCGATCACGGTGACCACGGGCGGCACACTGACGGTTGCTGGGGGTATTACCTCCTTGACAGACGCGGACGCCAACGCCGTCAAGCTGACGACGCGGGCCGGCGATCTCGCTCTCTTGGCGGCAGTGAACGCCGGCGCTGCCGGCGGCGACCTACTCCTTGGCGTCGCCGGGGCAATCAGCGGCGCAGGCGGCGGCCCGAGCGCGCTCGGCACCGGTGACAACCTCGTGGCAACGGCTGGCGGCCCCATCAACCTGACAACCTCCGGCAACACGCTCGAGGTGACGACGAGCGCCGCTGGCGCGATTACCCTGAACGAGACGGACGCCGCCACACTGACGAACGTCGTTGCGGCCGACGGTCCCGTCACCGTGACGGCTGGCGGTAGCCTCGTCGCGACCAACGTAGTCTCGGCCACTGACCGCGACGACAACGACATCAGCTTGACGGCAACGGGCGGCGGGAGCTTGACCCTCGGACAGGTTGACGCTGGCATCGCCAACGGCGACGTGACGCTGAGCGCGAACACCGGCGGCGGGACCATTGTCACAACAGCCCCCGCCGGCCGGATCACCGGCGACGTGCTGACGGCGACAGCCGTCAACGGCCTCGACGTGGCGACGACGGTGAACAGCGCGGTCCTGCATGTGACGGGAGCCGGGAACGTGTCAGTTGCCGAACTCGGCGCTATCACGCTGACTGAGGTGCACACGGCAGACGGCTCCATCGCCGTAACCGCCGGCGGGACGCTGGCCGCCCTCGAGGTCAACTCGCTGACCGATTCAGACGCCAACGACATCACGTTGATAGCGACCACGGGCGATGTAGTGCTGAAGTCGGTGGCGGCCGGGACTGGCACGGCGGGAGAGGTCACGGTCAGCGCGGCCGGCGCTCTCTATCAGTCCGTTCAGACTGAGCCGACTAATCCGGCTGATGCCGTCCTCGGTGACCGCGTGGTCCTGACGGCTGCGACGGGCCTCGGGACCGGCGCCGGCGGGCCAATGCTCACTGCCGCCAACACCCTTGCAGCGACGACCGCCGCTGGCGACGTCAGCCTGAACGAAGCAAATGCTGTGACTCTCGAGAACGTCGCGGCCAGCGGCGGGAGCATTGGGGTCATGGCTGGGGGGACGGTGATCGTGGGAACCATCACGGCGGCCGACGCGGTGACACTGGCCACTTCGGCTGGCGCCATTGATGACGACAATGTGAACACTACCCTTATCACGGCGAACGCCTTGACTCTGACGGCACCCAACGGCCTCGGAACGGCCGGCGCCGAAGACACGCGTGCCCTGGACACTCAGGTGGTGACGTTGACCTCGGCCGTCGCGACGGACGCCGGGCCGATCAACTTGACCGAGGCGGACGGCCTGACGGTGGTGCAAGTGAGCGCTGCCGACGGCGACGCGACCTTCACCAACGCGACCGGCAACCTGAGCGTCGGGTTGGTCTCCGCCAACGCGCCTGGGAACACAGTGACGCTGGCGGCTGCGACGGGCGCAATCGTCGACGCCGACGGCGGCGGCGCCAACAACGTGGCTGCCACCAACTTGGCGCTGACCGCGGCGAGTGGCATCGGCACCGCCGCCGACCCGCTGGAGGTCATGGTTGACAACCTGGAAGCCTCCGGCGGCACCGGCGGCGTCTATGTGACGGACCTGGAAGGGGGCGTGACTCTTGGCGGTGTGACCCCGATCCTGGCTGGCGTCACGGTGACGAGCGGCAACCTGGTCATCACTGCGCTAAGCCCGCTCTGGGTGATTGAGGCGGTGACCAACTCCGGCGGCGGCGACATTATCCTCACGGCCGTCGGCAGCGCGCTGCTCGACAACATAACCGTGAACGCGCCAATCACTGCGACGGGGGGGAACGGCACCCTCACGCTGCTGGCAGCCGATTCCGTGGTCCAAAATGCGAACCTCTCGGCCGTCGGCACGGGAGGCGTGGTGGTGACGGCCACGCTGGGGAGCCTTGTGACAGCCTCAGGCACCAGTACCGCTACTCAGAATGGAAACGTGGTCTACACGGCGGGCGACCGCCTGTCGCTGGGGGGCGCCTTAGCTGGGAGCGGCAACGGCAGCGTCATTCTGAAGGCGGCCAACTCGGTGGCGCAGAACGCCACGCTGTCCACGGCCGGAAACGGCAACGTCTCGGTAACGGCGACGACCGGAAGCATCACGATGGGCACCGGCAGCAGCACGGTCGTTGGCACCGGCAATATCCTGTACCTGGCGGGCGACAGCCTGTCGATCAACCAGATCCTGACTGCTTTGGGCGGGGCGGGGGGCAACGTGACCTTGACGGCCCTCACGGGCACCTTGATAGACATCAACGGCGCGGAGACCAACGTTACCGCCAACAACCTGACCGCGAACTACGCGAAGGGCGCGCCCGCGGAGCTGAACAGCACAGACTTCTTGGAGGAACTGCTGGGTCCGGCCGGTACGCCGCCCACGCTGATCCTGTTCGAGAACCGCATTCTCGGTGGTGCGGGGATCGACATGCTGGCCCACGGCCAGGCGCCGTTGAGCTGGATGACTACCGGTTCTGCGTTCGGCTCCGTTGAGTCGACGCTGGACGATCTGCGTGACCGGGTGTCGCCCGCGAATCTACTTGTCCCGGTGGTCTACTACCGGGTAGAAGGCGCGACGCGACCCGAGTGAACTGAGGACGTGTCGGCCACGTCCCACGCCCCAGGGAGGTACTTGATGAAGATCACACTGGCCGTCTGTGCACTGCTGCTGAGCGAATGTAGTGCGCTCTTTGCGGACCCGTTGGCACGACCCCTCATGCTCACCGCACAGGTCGAGGGCACCGACAAGGCGGTGACCACGGCCCTCGTGAAGCAGGTCAATTTCGAGGGCAACACGGTGTTCACCGACGCCCAACTGATGGGCGTGATCGGCTCCTCACTGGCGGCGACGGCGGATGGGCTGGACGGTCTCCGGAAGCTGGCCGCCCAAGTCGAGGCGCACTACCGCGAGAACGGCTATCCCAACGCCAAAGTCATCATCCCCGAGCAAGAGGTGAAGGCAGGGGCGGTCACCTTCCAGGTGGTGGAGCCGAAGCTGGGTGAGGTGACCGTCACCGGCAACCAGCGCTACTCCGAGGGCGTTCTGCGCAAAGCGTTTCGCGGCATCGATCACAACGGCGTCTTGCGCGTGCGGGCACTGGAACGCAAGCTGCTGATCGTGAGCGACTACCCGGGGTTGACCGCCAAAGCCTCCCTGCAGGCGGGCAAGGCCGCAGGCACCACCGATGTTGTCATCAACGTGGAAGAGGCGCCGAAGCTCACCACTGCGAGCACCGAGTTCAACACCTTCGGGTCTCGCCAGGCGAGCAAGGAACGGTTCGTGCAGAAGGTGGCTTGGAGGAACCTGAGCGGCAGAGGAGACGAGCTGTCGCTGGGCGTCGTCGCTGCGCCCAACCCCGGAGACTTGCTGTACGGGCAGCTTCACTACACAACGCCCTTCGGAACGAACGGCACCAAGATTCACCTGTCTGGTGCTGGCGGGAACTTCGAGGTCGGCCAGGAGTTCGCCATTCTCGGCATTAAAGGCACCGGGCGATCATGGGGCGCCTCGGTGAGCCATCCAGTTCTCAAACGGGCTGACCGAACGGTGAGCGTTGAGTTTGGTCTCGAATCCAGCGACGCGGAGTTGGAGCTGCTGGGGGCGCGGAGCAGCTACGACAAGGTTCGCTCACTGAAGGCCGGTGTCTCTGTCGAGGACCGAGACGCCCGCACCAAGACTCGGAACGTCGGCTCTCTCTACCTGCACCGAGGGCTGGGCGACGCCTTGGGCGGCATGCCGGACAACGCCCCCCTCAGCAGTCGTCGTGGGGCAGACGGTCGCTTCACCAAGCTCGTCCTGGATTACGCCCACGTGAAGCAGGTTGACGACCGGACCTTTGTAGTCGCCCAAGTGAGCGGCCAGTTGACCGACAGCCCGCTGGTAGCCGGCGAGCAGTTCGACGTCGGCGGGGCAAACTCCGTTCGGGGCTATCCACAGTCGGAGTTGCTGGGTGACAGCGGGCTGCGGATCAGCTTGGAACTGCGTCGCACGTCCAGCCTTCGGTCGATGCCCGACTGGGTGCAAGACCTCCAAGTGGTGGCGTTCCTCGACCATGGCCGGATTTCCAACAAGAATCCAGTGCCCGGCCAGCCCGGCGAAGAGAGCCTCACCGGGATCGGCCTCGGTCTCCGGGCCGAGCTGACTCACGACGTCTCTGTCCGCGCCGACCTCGGGTACGGCCTCTCTCGAGAGCCCTCCTCCGGCGGCAAGCTGCAGCCGTACTTGCAGGTAGCGCACCAATACTGAAGCGGTACCTGCGGAGCCACCGCCGCCTGAACGCGGCGGGCCCTGCGCGGCACCCCACACGCGACACCTGACACTCGGTTCCATAGGAGTCTCCAATGATCCGAACACCATTGCTTCCGTTCCTGATCGCAGTGATCCCCTCTGTCCTTTGCGCCGCGCCCGAAGGCGGCAACGTCGTGGCCGGGCAGGCCGCGATCTCGAAGCCCACCGCGCTGACGACGAGTGTCCTTCAGAGCTCCCAGTCGGCCATCATCAACTGGAAGGACTTCAGCATTGATGTCAACGAGCTGGTGAAGTTCCTCCAGCCCAACGCCGACGCCGTGGCGCTGAACCGCGTCACTGGCGTCGATCCCTCGTCGATCCTGGGCGAGCTGATCGCCAACGGGCGGGTGTTCTTGGTCAACCCCAACGGCATCTTGTTCGGGCCGCACTCGAAAGTGGACGTCGGCAGCCTCATCGCCACGACCTTCAGCCTCGAGGAGGGTGACTTCCTCGCCGGCAAGTACAACTTCACGCAGAAGCCGGGCGCCAAGCCCACGTTCGTGGTGAACCAGGGGCAGATCAAGGTCGCGAAGAACGGCGCGGCGTTTTTGGTGGCCTCGGGCGTGAAGAACGAAGGGCTGATCATCGCCCATCTGGGCACCGTGGTGCTGGGTTCCGGCGGCAAGCTCAAGGTGGATTTCCGCGGCGACGGGCTGATCACCTACAGCGTCGAGGGCAAGGTGCTGGAATCGGTCATTGGGTCGAACGGCAAGCCGTTGTCGGATTCAGTGGGCAACTCCGGCACGATCACCAACCCCGGCGGCACCGTTGCCCTGACGGGTGACGCTGCGCGAGAAGTGGCCACTTCGGTGGTCAACCAGGAAGGCTTGATTGAGGCTCAGTCCCTGACGAAGCGCGATGGGAAGCTCCTCTTGGAGGCTCGGAGCGACGGAGCTGTCGCCAACAGCGGCACGCTCAGCGCGTCGGGCGCGGGGCCGGGAACTACCGGCGGAGCAGTGACGGTCACCGGTGAGCAGGTGCTCGTGTCCGGCGCCATCGACGCGTCCGGCGACGCTGGCGGCGGCACGATCAAGGTCGGCGGCGGCTTCCAGGGCAATGACCCAGCCGTTCGCAATGCCACCAGTGCCACCGTGACCGAGTCGGCGACGCTCGTGGCTGACGCACTGAGCGCTGGCAATGGTGGCACCGTGGTCGCCTGGGCTGATGGGGAGACGTCCTTCGCCGGCCAGATCTCGGCGACGGGCGGCCCATTGGGCGGCGACGGCGGGTTCGCTGAGGTTTCAGGACTTGAGCGGCTGAACTACACCGGGGTGGCCGATCTGACTGCCCCGGAAGGGCGTACCGGCACACTGCTGCTCGACCCCAACGATGTCGAGGTCAACACGGTAAGCACCATCGCCACCGCGTCACTGGTCACCCCCACGGCCATCACCACCAATCTGGCCACGTCTTCCGTCGTGGTGCAAACCGCGCCGCGGCTGCACAACGGGAGTACCATCGACGACGGCGAACCCGGTGACGTTTTCGTGAACGCGGCCGTGAACTACACCAGCGCCAGCGACTTCGCCATCCTCGCGAACCGAAACGTGCGGTTCAACGCCTCGGTGCAGAACAACTACACCGGCACCGTTGGCGGAGCTGTGACCATCGTTGCGGGTTGGGACGGCGTTACCGGGCTGACGTGGGCCTCGACTATCGATCCTCCGACCACACCGGTGCTGGGATTCGGGTTCGTCAACTTCGCGGACATCATTGACGGCGTGGCGCACCCCAACGCGTACGGCAACAGCAGCGGGTCGGTCTCCATCGGCGACGGCGGCCAGCTCTCCGGCATCGCCGTCGGGAGCCGCGGCGGCGCCACCAATGTGGCGGGACACCGGCTGACGCTTACCGGCGGCACCTCGGGAACGCGCCCCTATGCGCAACTCGGCTTCCGCAGAGAGTCGACGCAGTCCAACTTCAGCATCAACGGCCCGATCACGGTGGCGCTGGCGAGCGACCTGACGGCCACAGCCGGCACGCAGCAGCACGCCTACGCTCAGGTCGGCCACGGCGGCGGCGACTTCGACGGCGGCGGGACCAACGAGCCCGACGGTGCCTTCCAGGGCGATATCACCATCGTGCGTGCTCAGAACCTGAACTTCACTGGTGGTAGCTCCTCGCCCTATGCCTACGCGCAACTGGGACATGGCGGCTACGACGCCGACGGCAACCACAGTGGCACGATCACCCTCACAGACCTCGCCAACCTAAGCTTCCTCGGCGGAGCTGCCAACTACGCCTATGCGCAGCTCGGGCACGGCGGGTGGAGTGCCAGCGGGACACAGACTGCTGGGATCACGCTCCCCCAAGCGGCCAACCTGACCTTCACCGGCGGCAGTGGGACAGGCTCATACGTGCAGTTGGGGAATGGAGGCGACTCGGCCAACGGAAACCACGGTGGCAGCATTGCCCTTGGCACCGTTACCGACCTCGCCTTCACCGGCGGTGTTGGTGACAACGCCTACGCCCAGCTTGGGCACGGCGGCCACGCGGCGACAGGCTCTCACAGTGGCACACTGACGATCACCCAAGCGAACGACGTGGAATTCCGAGGCGGTCCCGGGCTCGGCGACGGCGCCTACGCCCAGCTTGGGCACGGCGGCTATGACGCCGACGGCACTCACACCGGCGCGATCACCACCAGCACCCTTTCCGGTGACCTGGTGTTCACCGGCGGCGCCGGTGACTACGCCTTTGCGCAGTTAGGGCACGGCGGCGACGGCAGCTACGGCAACCACACCGGTTCGGTGACGCTCAGCGACGTGCAGAATCTCACCTTCACCGCCGGTGCCGGCGACCAGTCCTACGCCCAACTCGGCCACGGCGGCTACGATGCGGACGGCAACCTCGACGGCACGCTGTCCATCGTCTCGGCGCAGGAGGTCTTGTTTCTGGGCGGCCCCTCCGCCCAGGCTTACGCCCAACTCGGCCACGGCGGCTTCGAGAGCGACGGCACCGACAGTGGCACGCTCACCATTGGTCAGGCCCATGACCTGATCCTCGGCAACACCGCCGGCACGCACGACGCCTATTCGCAGTTGGGGCACGGTGGGCACATGGCCGATGGCACCCACAGCGGCGCGGTCTCCGTCACGCTGACGGGCAGCGCAACCCTCACCGGCGGCGACGGCTCGTATGCGTACGCGCAGGTTGGCCACGGTGGCTATGGAGCAAACGGCAACGACCTCAACAGCATCACCCTCGCGGCCGCGGGCGACCTGACGTTGGTCGGCGGCAACGCCGTCAAGGCGTATGCCCAGGTTGGCCACGGCGACGCGGCGAAGGTGGGCACGCAACTGCGCCAAGGCAACCTGTTGCTCACGGTGGGCGGCGAGACCAGCCTGGTCAACGGTACTGCTGGCACTTCGCCCTGGCTGATCGGGCACGCGACCGCCACCGGCGGCGGAGTTAGCAACGCCGACGTGACCCTCAGCAGCGGGACGCTGGACTACAGCAAGTCCAGTGGCAGCACGGCGTTCAACATCAACGACGACTTCGGCGCGAAGATGAGCACGAACCTGGCCAGCGGCAACGTCGCGCTCACCGCCACCAACCTGACTGCCGGCGCCACCGGCGGGATGGCGATGGACGGCGCCTTCACCTACAGCACCGGCACCACGCTCAGCCTGACGTCGAACCGGGACGCCCGCTTCAGCGACCAGATCACCAATTCGGGAAGCGGCCCTGTTAGCGTGACGGTCGGCGGCAGCGCCACGATGGCATTGGGCTCCGGGATCACGACGAACTCCGGCGGCATCGACATGGCAGTGGGAACGTTGAACACCGGCAGCGTGGATATCTTGCGGAATCTCGTCAGCTCTGGCCCGGTGACCATCGACGGCGCCGGTGGAGCGGACTTGATCACGCTCCTCGGCATCGCGGGCATCGGCACCACGGCTGTCAACGGTGCGGGTGACGACGACACTATCACGGTAGACTTCTCAGCCGGGAACCCGATCCCGTTTGGGGGGCTTGCTTACGACGGCGGCGCTGAGACGACCCCCGACGGTGACGTGCTCATTCTGCAGAACGGCATATTCGCGACCGTCACGCACGCCCTCGCCAGCGCGAGCACGGGTGGCGTTGATCTCGACGGCTCGGCAATCACCTACACCGGGCTGGAGCCGATCACGGACACCTTGACCGTGGGCGCCCGAATCTTCACGTTCAATGCTGCGGACAACATCATCACCTTGGGCGATGACGGTATCGGCGGCAACAATCTCAACCGTGTTTCCAGCGTGGCGTCCAGTGAGCGGGTCGACTTCACCAGCCCGACGACCAGCCTGACGCTCAATGCCGGGGGCGGCAATGATACGGTGGCCCTGAACGCGCTGGACAGCGCCTTCGGCGCGGCGACCGTGGCCCTCAATGGCAACGCGGGGAACGACGCCTTCATCCTAGTAGACCGCGAGCCCACCACCATCGACGGTGGCGCCGACACGGACAGCGCCAACTACTCGGCCCTGGGAGCGGGTGCCGAAATCACCCTCGGCACGGAGGTCACCAACGTGGAGACCCTCACCGGCAACGACGCCGGCTTTACGCTCGCCAACGGCACCACCTGGGCGGTTACCGGGCCCAACAGCGGCACGGTGGATGGAATCACGTTCGTGAAGTGGGCGAACCTTACCGGGTCCGCAGGGGCCGACACCTTCACGCTCAACGGCGGCACGCTGACCGGCGCGATCAACGGCGCGGCAGGCACGGATACACTGATCGGTGACAACGTCGCCAACGCCTTCGCAGTGACCGGGGCGAATTCCGGCACGGCAACGGGCGTCGGCGCTGGCTTCACCAACGTCGAGAATCTCACCGGGAACGCCAAAGACGACACGTTCACGTTCACGGGCGGCACGCTGAGCGGCGCGGTCAACGGCGCCGGCGGCACCGACGCGCTGATCGGTGACAACGTGGCCAACGCCTTCGTCGTCACCGGCGCGAACGCTGGCACGGCTACCGGGCTCGGAGCCGGGTTCACCAATGTTGAGAACCTCACCGGCAACGCCAAGGCCGACACCTTCACGCTGACCGGCGGCACGCTGTCAGGTGCGGTCAACGGCGCCGGCGGCACCGATACGCTGATCGGCGACAACGTGGCGAACGCGTTTGTCGTCACCGGCCCCAACGCCGGCACGGCGACCGGCCTCGGCACCGGGTTCAGGAACGTGGAGAACCTCACCGGCAACGCCAAGGCCGATATCTTCACCCTCACCGGCGGCACGCTGGCCGGTGCGGTCAACGGCGCCGGCGGCACCGACACGCTGATCGGCGACAACGTGGCGAACGCCTTTGTCGTCACCGGCGCCAACGCCGGTACTGCCACCGGCCTCGATGCCGGGTTCGTCAACGTCGAGAACCTCACCGGCAATGCCATGGCCGATACGTTCACGCTTACCGGCGGCACGTTGACCGGCGCGGTGAACGGCGCCGGCGGCACTGACACGCTGATCGGCGACAACGTCGCGAACGCCTTCGTCGTCACCGGCGCTAACGCTGGCACGGCGACCGGCCTCGGCGCCGGCTTCCTCAACGTGGAGAACCTGACCGGAAACGCCAAGGCCGACACGTTTACGCTGACCGGCGGCACGCTTACCGGCGCCGTCAACGGCGTCGGCGGCAGCGACACGCTGATCGGCGACAACGCGGCGAACGTTTTTGTTGTTTGCGGCGCCAACGCTGGTACGGCGACCGGCCTCGGCGCTGGCTTCCTCAACGTGGAGAACCTGACCGGAAACGCCAAGGCCGATACCTTCACGCTCACCGGCGGCACGCTCACCGGTGCGGTCAACGGCGCCGGCGGCAGCGACACGCTCATCGGCGACAACGTGGCGACCGCCTTTGTCGTTACCGGCGCCAACGCGGGCACGGCGACCGGCCTCGGCGCCGGCTTCCTCAACGTGGAGAACCTGACCGGCAACGCGAAGGCTGATACCTTCACGCTCACCGGCGGCACGCTTAGCGGCGCTGTCAACGGCGCTGGCGGCAGCGATACGCTCATCGGCGACAACGTGGCGAATGCCTTCGTCGTCACCGGCGCCAACGCCGGCACTGCCACCGGCCTCGGTGCCGGGTTCACCAATGTCGAGAACCTGACCGGCAACGCCAAAGCCGACACGTTCACGCTGAAGGGCGGGACGCTGACCGGTGCGGTGAACGGGGCGGCCGGCAGCGATACGCTGATCGGCGACAACGCGGCGAATGCCTTCGTCGTCATCGGCGCCAACGCCGGGACGGCGACTGGGCTGGGCGCCGGATTCACCAACGTCGAGAACCTGACCGGCAACGCCAAAGCCGACACGTTCACGCTGAACGGTGGGACGCTGGCCGGTGCGGTCAGCGGCGCCGCCGGAACCGACACGCTGATTGGCGACAACGTAGCGAATGCGTTCGTGGTGACTGGTGCGAACAGCGGCGCGGCGACCGGCCTCGGCGCTGGCTTCACCAACGTCGAGAACCTGACCGGCAACGCCAAGACCGACACCTTCACGCTCACCGGTGGCGGCAGCCTGACCGGGAACGTCACCGGCGCCGGTGGCAGTGACACGTTGATCGGGGATGACGTAGCCAACGCGTTCGCCGTCAACGGCGCGAATACCGGTACCGCGACAGGCATCGGCGGCGTGTGGCAACAGATCGAGAACCTGACAGGCAACGCGCAGGCCGATACCTTCACGCTCACGGGCGGCGGCACGCTGACCGGGAACGTGGGTGGGGCTGGCGGCGAAGATACGCTGATTGGTGACGATGTCGCCAACGCCTTCGTCATCAACGGCGCCGACACCGGCACCGCGACGGGGATCGGCGGCGTGTGGCAGCAGGTCGAGAACCTGACCGGCAACGCCCAGGCGGACACCTTCACCCTCACGGGCGGGACGCTGAGCGGCGTCGTGGACGGCGCGGCCGGCAGCGATACACTGATCGGCGATGACGTGGCGAATGCCTTCGTTGTCACTGGCGCCGAGAGTGGCACCGCGACCGGTGTCGGCGGCGGCTTTGTCAACGTGGAGAACCTCACCGGGAACTCCCCAGCCGACGCCTTTGCGCTGGTAGGCGGCACGGTGAGCGGTGTGCTTGACGGTGCGGGCGGCAGCGACACGCTCACCGGCGACGACGTGCCTAACGCCTTCGTCGTCACCGGTGCCGACAGTGGCGCCGCCACCGGCACCGGCGGCTTTGTCAATGTTGAGAACCTGATCGGCAACGCTCAGGCGGACACCTTCACCGTGGCCGGTGGCACGCTGACCGGCGCCATCGACGGCGCTGGCGGCAGCGACACGCTGACCGGCGACAACGTAGCCAACACGTTTGTGCTCACCGGGGCCCAAAGCGGCACCGCCACCGGCATCGGCGCCGGGTTCGTGAGCATCGAGAACCTGACCGGCAACGCCCAGGGCGACACGTTCACAGTCGCCGGCGGCTCGCTTTCCGGCACCCTCTCAGGGGGCGACGGCGACGACCTGATCGTCATCGCTGGCACGGCCGCGGACGACGCCTTCACGGCTGATATGGGTAACGCTCAGATCCCCGGGTTCGTGAACGCCTTCGCCGAGGTGGAGACGCTTCGCTTCGAAGGCGCGGCGCAGGACGCGGCCGACAGCCTGACGATCCAAGCGAGCGCTGATGACGACCTGTTGACGATGACCGACGGCCGCTGGACGGTCAACGGCGTGAACGTTGACTTCCCCGGCATCGAGGCGCTAACCGTCAACGGGCTCGAAGGCGACGAGAGCTTCTTGCTCAATGCCCTCAATCCGGGAACTGGCTGCCTGACCGTGGACGGCGGCGACGGTACCGACACGGCGACCCTGACCGCGCTGGGGCCGCTTGACAACGACCTCGACCTGACGGCAGAGACGATCTTGGTGAGCACGTCCGTTTCGACGGGGGCCACGCAGACCTACAACGGCGCGATGCTGCTTGGCGCAGACGTTGCCCTGGCCGGCGCCACCGTCACGCTGAACGGAACTGTGGACGATGACGGCGACGCGCTGACGACCTCCAACCTGACCGTAAACGCCACAGACACCCAGTTCAACGGACTGGTCGGCGCCAATGCCCCGCTGAGTTCGCTGACGACGGATGCAGCGGGGACCGCCACAGTCAACACCACGGTGATCAACACCGCCGGCAACACGATGACGTTCAACGACGCCCTTGTGCTCACGCAGGACGTAGTCTTGACCGACACCGGCGGGACGGGGATCTCCTTTGGCAACACCGTCGACAGCAACGGCACGCCTCGATCGCTCACCATTGCGGCTGGCAGTGGGAGCGTGTCGTTCGGTGGCGCTGTCGGCGCAACCGTCCCGCTGGGTGAGTTGACCGTAAACAGCGCGCACGACGTGGCGGTCAACGCCACCCTCGCCGCAGCCGGAGTCACTCAGACGGCAGGCACCGGCACGACCACTCTCAATGCGACGGTGACAGCAACCGGCGCGACAGGGATTTCGCTCACCAACGCTGCCGTCGTCCAGAGCGCCGATCTGGTCGCCGGCGGCGCGGCCCCGGTCTCCGTCACGTCCGCCACCGGCGGGATCACGATGGCTGACGGGACGAGCAGCGCCAGCGGCACGGGAGCCATCAGCTACACGGCGGCCACCTCGGTGGCCGTTGCCTCGTTGGTGACCGGCGGCAATGTCAGCGTGACTGCCGCGGCTGGCGCCCTCAGCAACGCGAACGGCACAGCCACGAACGTAGCCGCCAGCGACCTGGTTGCCACCTCGACTGCAGGCATCGACCTGGACACCGCAGTGACCACCGCTACGGCCACCGTCTCGGCGGCCGGCGCCATCTCCCTGAACGAAGCTGACGGAGCCACCTTCACCAATGTGACGACCACCGACGGGCCCATCACGATCACCTCCGGCGGCACGATGAAGGCCGTCAACGTGGTGGCGGACGGTGCAGGCAACGACGCGACGATCACGACCACTGCCGGCGACCTCGTTGTGGACCTTGTTCAGTCGAAGCAAGGAAACGTGAACTTGACCGCTGTCGGGAAGATCGTTGAGAACCCCGACGCCGAGGTGGACATTGCCGGAGCGACGCTCAACCTGAGCGCAGGCACGGGCATTGGCACAGCCACAGAGGCCATCGAGCTGAGCGGCAACGTCCTCAACGCCACCACCAACACCGGCGGCATCTACCTGACCGAAGCGGATGCGATCACGCTCAACAGTGTGATTGCACAGCATGGCGACATTCACTTGGCGAACCTGACGCCGGGCATGATCGTCGTCCAGGTCCAGGCGCTCGATGGCGGGCTGTTTCTCACCACTCCCGGCTCGATCCTGGCGACCAGTGCAGCCAACCAGTTGACCGCCACTGCCAACTCGGAGCTGCGCGCCGGTGGTCTCATCGGCCTGAGCACCAACGCGGCGTACAACTACCCGCTTAACCTGACGTTCGCGGGTGACGACCTCTTCGCCTATGCGTCAGGGACGCCTATCGAGGAGGTCTCTGTCGCCTTCTTGGGCAACCCGGCCATCCGGCACCACCTGTTGGTGGGCGGCTCCGGGTTGGGCAAGTTCAACGACACTGCAGTCAGCGACGATGTCGCCGCTTCCGACCTGATGGACAGAGTGCTCTCGCTGTTCCGGTCGTGGTGGAGCGAGGACGAGTTGGACGGCCTGCAATTCGGGATCGTCACCAGCGACCTGGTGAAGCCGGCGGAACCGGTGTCCGGCGGCTTCGGAGCGCTTCTCGGCGCCTTGCTTGCGTCAGCATGGACATCTGCACAGCCTCCTCAGAAGCCAAGCGTTTCGCCAGAGCAACGAGAGAGGTTGGACCTGATGAAGTCCAAAGGAACGGAAGCGTCGTTGACGATTCTCCCCGTCCGGCTGGGCGGGCCGGGTTTGCCATCCGAGGTTGCGCAGGCGAGAGACTTCCGAGACCGCGTTACCGAAGTAGCGGGGTGCCTGCTGGAGCAGATGGGGTTGAAGGGCATCGAGTTAGGGAAGACGGCGTTTGATTCTGAGACCGATACCACTGTCGGAGGTTTGGTCGCTTCGCTGACCGGGTTCCTGAAGCAGCATCCCGTCACAACCGAGTACGTCGTCTACGCCAACCTGCGCACCGACGGGATCACCGCCGTGGTGACAGATGCGACCGGTGCGCTTGTCTGGTCCGACCAACTGACCGCGCAGGACGAGCCCTTCAAGAGTGGACCGCCCGACTCGATGGCGGTCTGCGTCGCCCTGAGCGATCGTCTGAGTCCGCAGTTTGGTCTCAATGAGGAAACCAGGAAGGCGGCCAAGCCCGGCAAGATAACGGCGCTCGGGGCAGCCCGGAGCGGACTGCCACCGGAGGGCGAGAGGGCGGCGCTTCCCGCCCGCCTGGCGGAGATGAAGAAGGCGATGCCCAAGGCGACCTTGGCGGTCTTCCCGGTGCGGGCTCGGAAGGAGGACAATCCGGCAGAGACTGGGAGTGCCGCCGACCTCGCGAGGATGATCAATGACGCCGGGCTGTGCAAGGCCGAACCAGCACAGCAGTCCCTGTTACTCAAGACTGCCCAGGCCGATCCGAATGAGATGAAGGTGTTGTGGGACTTGGCGCGTGAGTTCCGCGACTATGCCAAGGCGGCTTCGGTGGACGCCGACTACGTTCTCTACGCGGACCACCGATTCAGCGCGCAGCAATGGGAGGCCGGCTTTGTGCACTTCATTGTGTGCGACCGCAACGGCGACTGGGTGATCGTGGATCTGCAGAACTCGCATCATAGTGACTACCAGAGCCTCAAGCCGACCTCGAAGGAAGGCTGCGACAAGCTTCTGGTGAAGCGATTGAAGGGGTACTTGGAATAGTCCAAGTACCGTGCGTGCCGAGGTTCGGTTCGCTGGTACTTGCCGCAACCTCGGTGGGACGCGCTGAGCGATCTGCGAACGCGTGTTCAGCGGCCGGTCTACTGGTGGCTCGCCTCAGCAACCGGCCGCTTCGGCAGCGCCACCGTGAACGTGCTCCCCTTTCCGTACGCGCTCTCGACCCAGATTCGGCCGCCGTGGATGTCGACCAGGCGCTTGACCAGGTGGAGCCCGATGCCGGTGCCGGTGATCTTCCGGCCGGGATCGACGACGCGCTCGAAGGGCTGGAAGAGCCGGGTCTGCTGCTCGGGCGTCATGCCGATCCCCTCATCCGAGACGCTGAAGCACACGTCGCCATCCCGTTCGTACAGCCGCACTGTCACCTGACCGCCGGCCGGTGAGTACTTGATCGCGTTGTCGATCAGGTTAGTGAGGATCTGCCACAGCTTGTCTGCGTCAACAGGCAGCACCGTACCGGCCAGCTCGGACTCCAGCCGGAACTCGTGGGTTGCGGTAGTCAGCCGCTGACTGGCGACGATGGCCTCAACCGGCTCGAGGAGATCTGTTTCCTGCAGGCGTAACTCGACCTCGCGCCCCGCCTCGATTCGGGCGGTGTCCAGCATGTTGTTGAGCAAGCGCATGAGCCGCTGGCACGTCTCGATGCACATCTGCGCCATCTCTTGTTCCGCTGCTACCTCAAGGCCACGTTCAAGCCCGCGAGCAATCGTCATGGCGGCTCCCTGGATCGCAGCCAGCGGGTTCTTCAACTCGTGAGCGACATCGCGCACCGCCTGGTCTCTGAACCGGACCAGCTCCGCCAAGCGGCGTCGCTCCCGTTCGCTGTGGAGCGCTTCGCGACCCAGTGCCAACGCCGTCAGCAGGCACAGGAAGACCACCGCCACGGAGTGCGGGCTCATCGGCAGGCCAACGCGTGGCAGGAATACGGCCCGGACGGCCACGCAGGCGCCCCCCGCGATGATCAACCCATACCCGAGCAGCAGATACGGAGCGCTACCGGTCAGAGTGCCCAGCGCGGTGTTCTCGCGTCGCCAGAAGGCAGTCGCCATTCGCGTCCATCCCCAGACCGCCAGCGCCAGCACAACGTAGAACAGCGGCCAGAGCGGCCCCCGCGCTTGAGAGGTGAAGGAGGCTCCCTCTTCGACCTTGCTCGGCAGGCTCAGGTACAGGTCGGACCACGGGACGGCGGCTAATGTCAGCCCCAGCGCGTAGTTCAACGCCAGGACCGGGCGCGGCAGCGCCTTACCGGCTACGACCGACACGAAGTGCAGGAACACCGCCACCGTCAGGATGGCCACGCAGTGCTCAGCGCGCAGCCAGACCAGCCGCCGACTCGCGCCTTCAATCACCGCATAGAGAAAGTCGCACGTCAACATGGCAGCGACGCAGAGCGACAGCCCGCTGAAGACGAGGTCCGCTCTCCGCCGGCTGACCTGCCGGTAGAGCACTGCAAAGACGATCGCGACCTCCAAGCAGGAGAACGCAGCGGCGAAGGGAAACAGGGCGCCGAAGGCCAAGGCGGTTCCTCCCGCGCGAGGGAAGTGGCGAGCCAGCCGGTGACGGCTGTGCGAGTGCCCTGTTCGCTCTGTAGACCCGACTCCCCTTCCGCGCTTGCGAGGAGGCTGACAAAGCTCCGACCGGCAGCGCGGCAATTCCCGGTCCTCGGGCCGACACTCCGCCGGGCGTTGCTTGGTAAAATACTCGTCAGCAATCCGCCTTTCCAGGGAGTGCCCTCATGCCATCCTCCCCTGAGTCGCCCTGCGACCAAGCGCCGAGCGCCCCCGCCCACTCACCACTCACCAGTCACCACTCACCCCCTCTCCGCATCGTCAGCGTCAGCCTCGGCTCCTCCACGCGCAACAAGACCGTGGAAGTCGAGCTGCTGGGTCGGAAGCTGTCCCTCGAGCGCGTCGGCGTCGACGGCGACTACGACCGGGCGTGCGCCATGATCGCCGAGTTGGATGGGAAGGTCGCCGCCCTCGGTCTGGGCGGGACCGACCTGTACTTGGTCGCCGGAACCAAGCGCTACGTGATCGAGGAGTCGCGGAAGCTGGCCGAGGCGGCGAAGGTTACGCCCGTCGTGGACGGCAGCGGGCTGAAGAACACGCTGGAGCGCGAGACGATCCGCTGGCTGGCGGACCAAGGCGAGTTGGCGCTGGCGGGGAAGAAGGTGCTGGTGGTCAGCGCCGTCGATCGATTCGGCATGGCCGAGGCGTTCTCCGACGCCGGCTGCGAGATGATCTTCGGCGACCTGATCTTCGCGCTCGGCCTGCCCATTCCGCTCAAGTCGCTGCGCAGCGTGCGGTGGGTCGCCGCGCTGGCGTTGCCCTTCCTGCGCCGTCTGCCCGTCAGCGTGCTGTACCCCACCGGCGACAAGCAGGAAGAGACCAAGCCGAAGTACGGCAAGTACTTCGAGTGGGCCGACGTGGTCGGTGGCGACTTCCACTTCATCCGCCGCAACCTGCCGGATCGTCTCGACGGCAAGGTCATCGTCACCAACACCACGACTGAGGAAGACGTTGCTCTTCTCAAGGAGCGCGGCGTGGCCCTGCTCATCACGACAACCCCCGATCTCGACGGCCGCTCCTTCGGCACGAACGTGATGGAGGGCGTGCTCGTCGCCCTGTCCGACAAGCAAGCCGCCGACATGGAGCCGGAAGACTACCTGGAGCTGCTCCGGCGGTTGGGGTGGCAGCCGCGAGTCATCCGCTTGAATGAGGCGGCGGTCGGGTAGGGGGAGTCGCGCTCGGTGGTCAGCCATCCGTGCTCTTGGCGGCTGTCGTTTGCCGCGCTCGGCACAGCCGGACACTGGCTCCTCCGCCGGTCGGACTGGACCAACCCGCCCCTGCTGCTCTACGACGTGCCCACGCTAACGCTCAGCTTCTCCTTGGCAGGAAGCGTCGTTGGGCGGCTGGTCACGAGGCAGGCGCGGACTGGCGACCGAGGGCTGCTGGGGCTGCTTTGCGCGCTGTTGGTTCTGTCGGCCGTCGGCGAGCCCCTGGGTTGGCCCTTCTCCGGGCATCTGCTCTGGGCCACCGCGTCCGCAGTCTTGGAATGCGGGGAGGCGCAGAACGCAAAGTGGTTCCGAGTCGCCGCCTTTCTGCCGGCAGCGCTCCTCGTGGGCATTCGGACGTTCTTCCCGCAGACGCGGTTGATGACCAGACCAAACTACACCTGGGCGCGACAATAGGCGCTGCGGGACTGCGCATTGGTGCGCGAAGAGGGGCGTGAAGGGCAACGACCTCGTGCTTCGCGCCGCGCGCACGAGTGCCGAGCGAAGGTGCGGTCCCGGTGTCGCACCTCGCACCTTCATGTGGGCGGCCTTGGGGTCCGACGGGTTTGGGTGACCTGGACGCGTGTGGTGTCGCTCAAGGCGGCGCCTCAGGCGAAGCTATCTGCTGTCACCGGCATCCGTCTTGTTGGAGGGTCCCTTCTCCTGAAGCCACTCGATGGCTTCACGGCGGTCCCCAAACGTCTGCACAAGCCACCCGCGGTTGACAGATGCGGTTTCATAGTGGCGTGCCGTTTCCCTTGCTTCCTCGGGGCACGGTGGGAGGAGCGCGAGACGGGTCGCCCTATCGGCTTTCGCGCTGTCGTATAGTCGTGCGGGGAGGTCATGGACATCAATCACTCCGGCGGCAAGGTGCTGTGTCCGCGAAGCATCGGTAAGAACAAAAAGTGTGCCGTGCTGTTCTTACAGCCGGATGCGTTCTGTCGCTGCTGCCTTCAACTCTCCAACGGTGACGCGACCGGCAAAGACGACCTCGCGGACGGTTTGGGCAGGGTCGAGGCTCAGCGCGGGACCGGTCCACTGTTGCGTCTGCGGGTCGAGGACCGTCGCGAGAGTCGTCCACTCGGCCAGCAGGTTCTTCTGCTAAACCTCGAAGGGGTGGAAGCCGGCTGGGCCGGTACAGAACCAGACGACGGCAATGCTCGGCGCTCCACAGAATCAGGGGGCGTGGCGCACTCGGTCTGTGCGGGTGCTTGGTGGATCGCTAAACGCTCAAGAGGTAACGCCCAACGCTGAACAGGCAACAGGCAACGCCCGACTTGCGGTCTGCGCTGACTGCGGCGCCGGAGTGCCCGAAACGCTTCGCGGTTCCGTCTCATGAGCGCCTTGACCTGAGCCGTCGGCCCGGCGCAAGCGATGCGCGAAGAGGGTCCCGGAAACCTCGTCCTTCTCGCAACGCGAAGTCGTCCCTCGGCCGGACGGCAGGCGCTTCGGGCTACCCTATCATGGACGCCAGTATCCGGCGCCCGCTGTGAGTGGCGTTTGGGAGGAGACGGACATGGTACTCACCGACTTCGGCAGTGGGTTCTCTCTGGCGAACCTCGTTGGCATGTGCGCGTTGAGCGTGCTTTGCGCGATGGTGTGCGCGCTGACCCTCATGCTTACCGACGGTTTTGTGCAGTTGGCGAAGGAGAGACCTTGACGGTTGTCGAATAGCGGGCTCGACCGGCAGGCATTCGGGCGTCTGATCCGCGATACAAGGGACCCAAATCCTGCAATCCTCGTTTCCCGGGCCCGCAGGACGGCGGCGGGGAGGGTGCAACGGGGTCTGGGAACCGGCGCGAGGGCGGTCGGGAGCCGAAACGGTGCTTCGCGGCGGTGTCCTGACGGCTCCGGAAGCGGGCGTGCAAATGCTCCTTGGGGGTCTTGCGGGTGAGTTGACGACTGCCGCGGGCCAATTTGCCCGCGACGCGGATCAGGAACGTCCGCACGGTCTGCATTTCCCAACGCCGCAGTTGCTCGTCGCCGCTCCGCAGCCAGCCCTGGAGAATCTCCTTGGTCTCCGCGCAGAAGCCCAACAGCGGATGGTAGCTCAGCGCCCCGCGCTTGTGCTCGTTGTATCCCTTCGCCGTGCCCTCCTGCTCCCCGAACACGGTCTCCACCGTCGAGTCCACATCCACCCACATCACCAACGCGGCACTGCGCAGGTGCTCCCCGGTCTGTACCGCCCGCCGCCAAACGCGACCCCGCAACCGATGGTTCAACGTCTCCAGCGCCACCACCTGGCAACGATCCACCTCCTTGAACACCCGCCCCAACGTCGTGTCCACCGGCAGCCGCGTCCAACCCGCCACCCGCTTCACCTTCCGAGGTGACACCCGACCCTTGCTTCGGCTATACTCGCTCATGGAAAAGGTGAACTCCTTCCTGCTCAAGGAATGCGAACTTCCACTCACAAGTTCGCCTTTTCCAACCTTTTCTTGCTCGCCGCCCAAAACGGATTGCAGGATCTGGGTCCTAGCCCGCCAGAGCGGCAACTCCTACCTTTGCGAGCCCACCCGATGACAAACGCACTTGCTCTGCTGTCCAGCCGTTCCTGTTCGTGCCCTGGGGTACGCTTGTTCCTGCTCCCGGTTCTGGGTACCTGGGCTTGCCTGGCTGCCGGCAACGCCCAGGCACAGACGACCAAGCGCACAAAGGCGGAAGTCGAGGCGCTCATCGCCAAGGAAGGCAAGAGCGCACCTGCCTGGTGGGACTCGGTTCAGGTCAACTATCCGAACTCCCTGGACCTGGACTGGCCGCAGCCTCCGCAGGGCCCGTGGAACGCGCAGAAGAACGTGGGGCAGTACGTCTGGGACGTCATCAACCCCAATCCGTCGCGGTGGAAGGAAGGAGTGCGGTTTATGCACTTCCTGGCCACCAAGCACCAGAAGGACCCCAAGGTCTTCCGCCGCGCTGTCAACGCCATGGCGCGCATGTACCAGGACCTCCTGGCAGACTGGGCGCGTGCCGCGTTTTGGTGGCGGGTGACAGGCGACAATCCGTTGGGGTTGGCCCAGTGCTACTGGGAGCTCGGCTCCAAAGACATGACGGCAAAGGTGCTAAATCGGTACCCCAGCGACAACACACGGTACGGCGCGGTCATCAAGCTCTGGGCGGACATGGGCGAATTCGACAGAGCGCTGAAGCTTGCCAAGGCCAAAGCCCGGACCATGCCGGCGGCAGCCTACCTCGTTGCCGGTGACGCGTGTCGTCAGGTGGGTAAGCACAGCGAGGCGCTGGGCTACTACGAGAAGGTGCTGTCGGCGCAAGGCGGCAGTGAGCGGCCGGATGATGTCAAGCGGAACAAGCAACGGGCGGCGGCCAGCGTCGAAGCAATCAAGGTGTTCGACCTGCTGGACCTTAAGCGTGTGCCTGACGGTACCTACAAGAGCAGCAGCTTGGCGTATGCCGGGCAACTCGAGGTGGCCGTGACCGTGAAGGGCCACCGGATCGCTGGCGTCAAGGTAACGAAGCACCAAGAGAAGCAGTTCTACTCAGCGCTCACGGACACGCCGAAGCAGATCGTCGCGAAGCAGGGGCTCAAGGGGATCGACGCCGTCAGCGGCGCGACCATGACCTCAGAGGCCATCCTCAACGCAACCGCGAAAGCACTGGCGGGGGCGATGAAGTGAGCGGTTGTGCGCCGGGCTGCTGCAGGGGGCACTCCAAACTACTCGTCCCACTGGCGGCCGTGTTGGGGCTCGCCGCCCTGCCGGGCGGCGGTCGTGGCGACTCGGCTATCAAGCGCACCAAGTCTCAGGTTGAGGCGCTCATTCGCAAGGCGGGAGCCACTCCGCCGACCTGGTGGGACTCCGTGAAGCTGGACTACCCAGCGACCCTCGACCTGACGTGGGACCAGAAGAACGGCCTGCACGACGAGACGCGGAACACCTCGCTCTACCTCTGGTGGGTCTGCTACCCGAACCCGGGCCGATGGAAGCCGGGAGTCAAGCTGCTGCACCACCTGCTGCAAGTGAACCAGCGGGACCCGGGCGCTCTCCGGAAGACCATGGCGGCGCTGGGGTCGATGTACCACGACCTGCTCCAGGACTACGCTCGCGCCGCGTTCTGGTGGCGCAAAGCCGGCAGCGCAACGGAGATTCAGCCCAAGCTGGCTCACTGCTACTGGAAGCTCGGCAGCAAAGCGATGGCCGCCGCAACACTCAGTCTCCTCGGCAGCGATGATACGCAGGACGGGTCGGTTATCAAGGCTTGGGCGGACCTGGGCGAACTGGGCAAGGCGCTCAAACTGGCGCGGGAGAAGGCGCGGCGCGCGCCCGAAGTCGCCTACCTGGCGGCGGGCGACGCCTGCCGGAAGGCGGGCAAGTACGACGACGCGGTGGCCTACTACGAGAAGGTGCTGCGCGTACCCGAGAGTAGCGCGCGCCAGAAGCAGAGCAAGCTGAACAAGCAACGCGCCCAGGCCAACCTCACGGCCGTCCGTGTCTTCGACGCGCTCAACCTGAATCGCCTCCCCGACGGAACCTACGCTGGGTCCAGCCTGGGATACGCCGGTGCGCTGGAAGTGTCGGTCACCGTGCGCGGGCATCGGCTCACTTCGGTCAAGGTGACCAAGCACGAGGACAAGCAGTTCTTCTGCGCGCTCAACGACACACCTCGGCGGATCGTCGCTCGGCAGGGCGTCAAAGGGGTCGATGCTGTCAGCGGCGCGACCATGACCTCCGAGGCAATCCTGAATGCCACCGCCAAAGCGCTGGCAACCGCTATGGAGTGACCCCGGGCCATCGTGCGTCTCAACCTATTCCTACCGGTCATCCAACGCGCTGGGGAACACGCCGAGGGCTCGTCTTCGGTGCCGGGACACGAGCGGGCGCGGCGCCTGTTCCGCCTCCTGGGTCGAACGTGGGCCGCCTCGCCTGTCCGGCGCCTCACCCAAGCTGTTTGCCTCGTGTCATTCGTCGCGCTGCTGTTCATCGTGTCCTGGCCGTATGGCTCCCCCAGGTACGCGGAGCACTTCGCGGCCAAGGAGAGCGTGCCGGCGGAGAGCTTCCTCGTCCTTGACCCGTTGGTGAGCGTCTCGACGGCGCTGGCGGCGCGGGCGTGGGTCTGGTCGCTCTGGTGGGCGGGCGCAGCCCTGCTTGTCTGCCTCGTGTTTCCTCGCGGGTTCTGCGGATACGTGTGCCCGCTGGGGACCTTGATGGAGCTGTGCGACTGGGTCGCGGGGCGGCGGGTCAAGCGTTTTCGTCTCGAAGGGCGCGGCTGGTGGGTGCACCTCAGGTACTATCTACTGGCCGGCACGTTGGTGGCGTCGGCACTCGGGGTGCTGCTGACTGGGTTTGTGGCCGCAATCCCGCTCCTCACACGGGGGCTGTTGCTGTTGCTGCAGCCGCTCCAGATCGGTCTCCTGAAGGGCGCCTATCTTGTCCCGCCGCTCAACGCTGGGCACTACGTTTCGGCAGCTCTGTTCTTCGTCGTTCTCTCCCTCGGCTTGCTGCAACCCCGCTTCTGGTGCCGGTCTCTCTGCCCGACTGGTGCGCTCTTCTCCTGGGCGAGCGTTTTCCGACTGAGCGAACGGAAGGTGATCTCGTCCTGCATCGAGTGCGGCCGTTGCGCCCGAGTGTGTCCGTTCGACGCGATCAAGGCCGACTTCACCACGCGACACGCAAACTGCACCTTCTGTCAGACGTGCGGCGGGGTGTGCCCGACCGGATCGATCCAGTTCGTCGGTCGCTGGACCGCTGTGAACGAGCGGTCCTGGGAGGGCGCGCCAAGCCAGGAGGTCGATCTCTCGCGCCGTGGATTCCTGGTCAGCAGCGTCGGTGCCGCGGGCGCCGCAGTCGGCATCGAGCGACTGTGCGGCGCGAACCTCGGCTCCCCGTCCGGGGTCCTGCCAGTGCGGCCGCCCGGCAGCGTGCCCGAGAAGGAGTTCCTGCAGCTCTGCATTCGGTGCGGGCAGTGCTTCCAGGTGTGCCCCAACAACGTGCTGCAGCCGGTGGGCTTTGAGCAGGGACTGGAAGGCCTCTGGACGCCGCAAGCCGTCGCCAACTGGTCCGGGTGCGAGCCAAGCTGCAACAACTGCGGACAGGTGTGCCCCACCGGCGCCATCCGCGCTCTCCCACTGGATGAGAAGCGAGTCGCGCGGATGGGGCTGGCGGTCGTGGACAAGCAGACCTGCCTGCCCCATGCCGGCCGTGAAGCCTGCCAACTGTGCGTGGATGACTGCAAGGCTGCCGGCTACAACGCCATCGAGTTCGTGCGCGTGGGGACGGAGACCGACGCAGACGGCCTGCCACTCGAAGGCGCCGGCTTCCTGGCGCCGGTCGTCCTGCCGGGGAAGTGCAATGGCTGCGGGCTCTGCCAGACACGCTGCTACCGGATCAACGCGAAGGAGAAGGGCCTGCTACGGGAATCAGCGATTCGCGTGGAAGCGGGCGCCGGCAAGGAAGATCGGCTCACGAAAGGCTCTTACGTGGGGCTTCGCGAACAGGAACGCAAGCGGCGGGAAGCCGACTTGCAGAAGCGGATGCGCGAGGAAGGCGCCACTGCCGACTACCTGCCGGACTTCCTGAAGTAGACCGAGTCTCATGGAGATCATCGCACGAGGCACCGTAGTCACTGCCGAACAGAACACCGAACGTCAGAGCTGCGCCTTCCCGGGTGTCTGCGTCCTGCCGTCGGGTCGGTGGCTGTGCGGCTTCCGGGCGGCGCCAACGAAGGCGGGCACGGTGGGGCAGCACGCTATGATCGCCCACTCAGATGACGAGGGGGTCTCATGGAGCGCGCCGGTTGCGCCGTTCGTTCCGCCCACCGTCGAAGGGAAGCCGGGACTGCTCCGTGCGGCCTACCTGACGGCGCTGGGTGGCCACCGGGTGCTTGCCGCGCTGTGCTGGGTCGATCACTCCGATCCCGCCCTGGCGTTCTTCAACGAAGCAACCGAAGGCTTGCTGGACACGCGAATCTTCTTCGCGGAGTCTGCTGACGAGGGCGCCAGTTGGAGCGAACCGGTGTTGAGGGACACAACACCGTTCCACGTCCCCACGCCGCTGACCGGCCCGGTCCTGACTCTCGCCAACGGGGCGTGGGCCTGCCAGTTCGAGCTGAACAAGCACTACGACGACACCGCACCGTGGCGACACGCGTCGGTGATGATGTTCTCCGAAGACGGCGGTCGAACATGGCCGGAGCATGTCCTGACAAGCAGCGATCCTGACAACCGAGTCTTCTACTGGGACCAACGGCCCGGAGCGCTGTCCGACGGCCGAATCCTGGCTCTGTTCTGGACGTACGACAACCGCGTCGGGGTGTACCGTGACATCCACGCTGGTGAGTCGCTCGACAGCGGCCGCACTTGGTCGGCCCTGTGGGACACCGGAGTTCCGGGGCAACCGGCACAGCCTGTATCCCTGCCTGACGGCCGAACTGCTTTGGTCTACGTGGACCGGGAGGGCGAACCGACGATCAAGGTGCGACTGAGCGAAGATCGCGGCAGAACCTGGCCGGCACACACCGAGACGACTCTCCACGGTAGCGAGGTCGGCCCGCAAACTTGGCGCAAGGCCTCCATGCAGGACGCGTGGCGGGAGATGAGCGCCTTCTCCGTTGGCTTGCCCGCCACTGCCCTGACGCGCGACGGCGACCTGCTCGTCGTGTACTACGCCGGCCCTGAACCCGATTGCACCAACCTCGAGTGGGCGCGCCTACGACCGAGACGACGGACCGTGGAGCGGGGCAGCCTGCCCGCTCGCGCTCAGGCATGTACTGTAGACGATGAGGCCCACGAGCGGGCAGGCTGCCCCGCTCTACACTATTCTCGGAGGAGCCCCCATGAAGTACACCTCCCGAACCCAAGCCGAAGCCCTTGCCTGGCAGACCGAAGTGCGCGCCAAGCTGTTCCGCCTGCTGAAGATAGATGACTTGGTGACCGCCCAAACGGAGATTCCGCTGGATACCACGGTCCTTTCCTCGGAGACGCGCGACGGCTACTCGCTGATCGAGTTGGAGATGAACGCTACCTGCAGCCGACGCCACAAGGCGGTGCTCACCCTTCCGACGGGTGTGAACGCTGCGGCTCCCGCGGTGGTATGCATCCACGGGCATGGGGGCAACCGGCGCGTGGTGTACGAGGAGACCTCAATCTACAAGGGCTTCGCAGCCGCCTTGGCCGAGAGAGGCTTCGCCACCATCTCGGCGGACGTCGGTCAGCACGAAGTCTACGAAGAGGGGCGCCTGCTGATGGGCGAGCGCCTGTGGGACGTCATGCGTTGCGTGGACTACCTGGTGTCACGCCCGAAGGTGGACGCCTCGCGAATCGGCTGCGCCGGGCTGTCGCTGGGCGGCGAAATGGCCATGTGGCTGGGCGCTATGGATGAACGGGTCGCCGCGACCGTGAGTTCCGGCTTCCTCACCTTCATGGACCAGATGGAGCAGAATCACTGCCTGTGCTGGAAGTTCGACGGTCTGCGCGAGTTAGTGGACTACCCCGACCTCTACTCGCTGATGGCGCCCCGACCGGTGCTCTGCCAGAACGGCCTGCAAGAGGGCCCGACGCAGTTCTACGTGCCGTTGGCTCGCCAGGCGATGGAGCAGATCAAAGTCATCTACGGCGACTTCGGGAAGCCGGAGTTAGCGACGCTCGATGTCCACGAGGGCGCTCACGAGATCAACCTGCCGACACTGCTGGCGTTCTTCGCGGAACACCTGGCTGCCGGTGGGTGAAGAAGGAGTACTTGCAGAGGAGTCGCGGATGCTCGCGTTTCGCCTGCCCCCCCCCAGTAGACTGGCGGCCCGTTTCCGAAGGAGGAACAACCCATGCCCAAACACGCGCACAGTCCGTCCAACCGCACCCGCCTGATTGGTCCACTCCTTGCGCTGCTCAGCGTCTCGACCGGTCTCGCCCAGGACCTCCTGCCCGATCCCTCCTTCGAGAAGCCCATGGATCGCAACCGCTGGGGGCACGTGTTCTCGGAGTGGTACGGCAACGTCTACGAAGGCAGCTCTCGGTTCGAGGTTGGCCAGGTTGCCCGAACGGGGCAGCACTCCTGCGAGATGGTTGGCGCCGTTGGCGGGAAGATTCGGGTGGGGTCAAAGCCGAGCGACCTACCGCCGGGACGCTACCGGCTGACGGCGTACCTGCGCGCGCTGGACCTCGGCAAGGGGCGGTGGGGGAACACTATCGATGTGTCGTTGCTGTTCGACGACAAGTGGATGGGGCTGAAGCCGACGGGGACCTTCGGCTGGACGCCGCTGACCTATGTGGTGGACGTGCCCGCAGGCGCCAAGCAGGCGGCGGTCTACCTCGGTTTGTGGGAGGAAGGGCATCTGTGGGTGGATGACGTGTCGCTGGAGAAGGTCGGCGCCGAGGTCGCGCTCACCGAAGCACCCGTTCTGGGCAAGGAAGAGGCGCCGATCACAATGCCCGGCCCCCTGGGGCCGAACCCGGTTCGGTGCCCGAGCTGCGAGTACCGCAACGACCCCAAGTGGGGCAAGTGCTACATGTGCGGCAGCAAGCTGGAAGCCGCAACACGCACCTTCACCTCGCCCGCGGAGGTCGTCTTCGCAGACTTCGAGGACGGTACCCGGGCGCCGTTCGGAGCTGGGGAAGCAGTGGCTGAGCATGCCACCAGCGGGAAGTACTCGCTCCGCCTCGACGCTGACTACACCACCATCGACACGCCCCAGCAGTACCAGAGTTGGGCCGAGTACGACTACGTTCTGTTCGACGTGTTCAACCCAGGCGACAAGTCGGCAGGGCTGTACATCGAGGTCCGCGACGCCCTGACCACCGACTACTGGACGCGGGTCAACCTCACTTCGGTGGCGCCACCGGGGGAGAGCACAGTCACCATCCCGACAGCGCTCTACGTCGGCGAGAAGTCGCGACCGGGGAGGCCGTTGGTCCGCGATCGGATCACCCGCTACGTGGTGAGCGTCGGCCAGGACGGTCCGGTGTTCCTGGACAACTTCCGGTTGACGCGCCTCGACACGTCGGCGGTTCTATTCGACGAGCTGAGGGCGTGGGACTTCGGCCCGGCCGACGCGCCGGTGATGGAGGGCTTCACCCGCGGCTCGTCGGGGATGCCCTACTCTGAAGGGCGCGGCTACGGTTGGGTCGATGCCGAATGGTGGCGCGACTTCAACGTCCTCCAGCCCGACTTGCTCTACCAGGACTTCGTTTGCCTGCGCTCGGGCACGTTCCGCGTTGACCTGCCCAACGGCAAGTTCCACGTGTTCCTGAACCTCGATTCGCCCGGCGGGTTCTGGGGCGAGGTGCAGATCTATCACAATCGCACGGTGACGGCGAATGGCGAGACGGTTGTGGACGAAACCATGGACCTGGAGGGCTGCAGGGCCAAGTACTTCCGCAACGCAAGCCGCGAGGACCTGCCGGGCATCGACACGTTTTCCGAGTACGTCGAGCGCATGTTCGACGAGAAGCAGTTCGACGTCGACGTGACCGACGGGAAGCTGGAGCTGGGCTTCAAAGGCGAAGGGTGGGCGATCTCCTTGTCGGCGTTGGTGGTGTACCCGGACGCCAAGAAGGCGGCCGGCGAGCAGTTCCTGACGTGGGTGGTACAACGCCGAAGCACGCAGTTCAACGACTACTTCAAGCAGACCGCACCCAAGCCCGCCGGGTCGGCGAAGCCTGCCGCCGGCTACCGCGTGTTCCCGCGCAGCCCCATGGCGCCTGCGCAAGCATACGACGGGCCGCTTGCGGGCGAGGAACTCGCACAAGGCAATGAGGTCGCGCTGTCTGTCGCCAAAGGGGAAGAGCGCGCGCTGGTACTGGCCGTACAGCCGGGAGAGGCGCTCGGCTCCCTCGACTTGGCAGTGACGCAGCCGTTGACCAACGAGAAAGGGGCGAAGCTTGACGCCGCCGCACTGCAGGTGGGCTGGCTGGACTACCGGATCTCACGGGTACAGATGGACGGCAGCGTCTACACTGTTCGGCCCCGCTACTGGCACCCGACGCCTGCGCCCGACGCCCCCGGCGTGACCCGCAACTTCTGGATCCGCGTGAGGACCGGCGAGGCCGCTCCCGGCAAGTACCGCGGCAAGCTGACGGTGAAGCCTGCCAACGGCAAGCCGCGCGACGTCCCCGTTGTCCTTGACGTCCTTCCCTTCGCCCTCGACCCGATCACGGATGTAGCCGCCGGGCCGTGGGGGTGCAGCATCGGCCTGCCGTGGTTCGGCGACGACGCGGCGACCCAGGAGTGGGACCGGGCAATGCTCGAGAAGGGGTTGGACGTGCTGCACGAGTTGGGCTGCACCAGCTTCTCCGGCTACCCGCACCTGCGCGTCGGCGCCGCCAATGGCAACGTGACGCTCGATACAGCCATCGCCGACCGCGAGATGGCCCTGATCCGTGAGAAGGGCTTCACCCAGATGCTCAGCAACTACGGCGTCGGCGGCTACCTGCCGTATGATCCCTACACCGGCCCGACCGACGCGCAGGCGAAGCAAGCGGGGTTCGCCGATGCCGCCGAAATGGTCAAGCAGATATGGAAGGCGGTCGATGATCACGCGGTCGCGGACAACTGGCTCCCTGTCGCCTGGAACCTCTGCGACGAGCCAATAGGCGACGCCATCCCACCGGTTGTGCGCAACGCCAAACTGCACCGCGACGCCGCCAAGGGGCTGCAACGCACCTTCTTCAGCGGCGCCACCTCGATGACGGGCAACGACCCGAAAGACCCGCACTACGACCTCGTCCGCGCCCTGCAGATCCCCAACCTCAATGGCCACGACGAAGCTTCCCTCGGCGTCATCAGGGACGCCGGCGGCAGGTTCGCCTTCTACAACGGCGGCAACCGCTGGACCTTCGGTCGCTACATGAAGATGCTGGTCCGTAAGCACCAACTCGCACTGCGGCTGACCTGGCACTACAACGTCGCCGCCGGCGATCCATACTACGCCCTCGACTGTCGCGAGGACGACTACTGCTGGTTCAACACCAACGCCAACGGCGACCTCGTCCCCTCGCTCCAGATCCTCGGGAGCATCCTGCCGGGGCTCAACGACTCCCGGTACCTCTGCACACTGGAGCGACTGCTCAAAGAGAAGCCAAACAACGCCAACCACGCGAAGTCACAGGCAGTGTTCGACGAGATGATGGGGCTGGAAGCTGGAAAGGACCGAGACCGTCAAGCCGACTTCGACGCGGATCGGGCGAAGGTGGTTGAGGCGATCACGGCGTTGCTGTGAACCGCGGAGTGGCTGCGCCAGCCGGTCATGGCAGACTGAGAACGACGGGTTCGAGCTTTACCGGGTCGTGCTGGCGAACCCGCTGCCCCTTGGCCCAGTCGCTCGACCCCCGAAGTCCCGGTTGCTCTTGTTTGGGGGATTGGGTACAAACAACAGCCTCGCGGCACACCGTGCCCGACGAGTGGACGGTCTGCGCCGGAAGGATGCAACAACGCTCAAGCGCCTGTACGTAGACAACTACAAATGCCTGGTCAATTTCGACCTGCGTTTCGACCGGCTGAGCCTCCTACTGGGGCAGAATGGTTCCGGGAAACCCTCTGTGCTTGAGGCGCTCGCCAAAGTACGCAGGTTCATCGTGGATCAGGCGAATACAGACTCGGTCTTTCCCCACGGCAGCCTCACTCGCTGGCAGGAATCCAGGCTGCAAAGGTTTGAGATCGAGGTCGAGAGTGACGAGGGCGACTACACGTACAAGCTGGTGATTGAGCACGAGGTGGACCGAAACCGCAGTCGCGTGGACTTGGCGGAGCTGTCGCTAAGCGGACGCCCGCTCTTCGAGTTCCGGCAAGGCGAGGCGCAACTGTATCACGACGACTTCACTCAGGGCCCGAAGCACCCCTTCGACTGGCGCCAGTCCGGGGTGGGCTTTCCCCAGCCGAGGCACGGCAACAAGAAGCTGATCTGGTTTCGCGAGCGGATGGCGCGGAAGTCGTCTGCAAGATGGACCCCTTCTCCATGTCGGCTGAGAGCGAAAGCGAGGAGCCAGACCCCGGCGACAGGATGACGAACTACGCGTCGTGGTACCGCTTTCTCTCCCAGGAGCGACAGAGCAATGTGTTTGATCTCACCACAAAGCTCCGCGAGGTTCTGGATGGGTTCCAGTCGTTTGGCTTGCCGCAATGGGGGGAGAAGCACCGCTTGCTGAGGCTCGCGTTCCGACCAGAAGGGATGACCCGCGACCTCACCTACGACTTCGACGAGGTCTCAGAGGGTCAGCGGGTGCTCGTTGCCCTCTACAGACTGCTCTACGCTTTCCGAGACGAGGGGCACACGTTGTGCCTGGACGAGCCCGACAATTTCGTCGCCCTTCGCGAGATCCAGCCATGGCTCATGGAGCTTCAGGACACCTGCCTTGGCGGCAGCGGCCAGGCCGTGCTGGTCTCACACCATCCCGAGATCACCAACTACTTGGCGCCCTCGTGCGGGTTCTGGCTCGCCCGTGAGGCCGAAGCCCCCGTACGCGTCACCAAACTGGCGGGCACTGGTGAGGAAGGGCTGCAGCTCTCGGAGATCATCGCCAGGGGTTGGGGAGATGGGTAGGCGGAGAGCGCCAGTGGTCTTGCTATGCGAAGACCGGCAGCAGGAGACGTTCGCGAGGAGTTTCCTTCTCGCGAGGGGGTTCCGGCACGACCAGATCCGCAGCGTTGTCTGTCCGAGCGGCCGGGGGGCCGGAGAGAAGTTCGTCCGAGCTCGCTTCGCACAAGAGTTGTGCGCAATCCGCCGTCGCCCCGTCGCCCCGAGTCTCGGCGTCCTCATTGATGACGATGGGGTAGGGACGCAGCAACGTCTGGGGCAACTGGGGACCGCCTGCGACGACGCTGGCGAGCCACGGCGCTCCGTCGAGGACTCAGTGGGTGTCTTTGTCCCGAGCCGCAACATCGAGACGTGGCTGCGTTTCCTTGAAGGCCAGTCGGTCGACGAGAACACCAACTACAAGTCCCCCGGTGCGGCCGTCGTCGGGTGCCGGCCCCATGTGCGGCAGCTTCTACACCTGTGTGCGAGTGGTCTGCCCGACGATGCGCCCCGGTCGCTTCGGGCGGCTTGTCCGGAAGCGGAACGGCTGTGTGGCACTTGACACAGGGCGTTGTTCCGTTCACAGCGCCTTCGGCTCGCCGTCGAGGCCGCGGTGGTAACCAGGAGAGCCTCCGGGAACAGCGAAGAAGAGAGGAAGGGGACCGGGCAACGCTCGGAGAGCCGAAGGAGAGGCAATGAGTCGCTACCACCTCGCTGACGCAACACTGAAGTGCAGACCTTGCGCCCTGCTCGTGGTGGGCGCCTCGATGCTGCTTCTCTCGGGGTGCGGCAGATCCACGGAGGCTGAAGAGATGAGTGAGCGACCGCGCCAGCAGGCAATCGAGCGGGTTTTTCGGGGTGAGTTTCAGTGGCGCCTCGGCCCGATGCTGTTCGCGCCCACAAAGTCGCCTGACGATACGTACTACTCCGTCAAAGACCCTTCGATCGTCTTCCACGGCGGTAGCTGGCACTTGTTCGTCACCGTGCGTGGCAAGGCGCGGAGCCACCAGATCGAGTACCTCGCCTTCACCGATTGGGGCAAGCCTGAAGAAGCCACGCGTCAGATGCTGACGATGCACTCCGGTCACTTCTGCGCGCCGCAGGTGTTCTACTTCGAGCCGCACCGCAAGTGGTACCTGGTCTGCCAGGCCAGCGACGAGTCGTGGGACCCGAAGTACGGCGCCGCCTACGCGACGACCGACGACATTGCCGATCCCGACTCATGGAGCAAGCTGCGACCGCTCGGTCACAAGCACGCCGAAGGCAAGGCGGGCTTAGACTTCTGGATCATCTGCAACGACGCGAAGGCACACCTCTTCTTCACCACCCTCAACGGCAAGATGTGGCGAGAGGAGACCTCGCTGACCGACTTCCCCACAGGCTGGTCCGAGCCGAAGCTGGCGATTCAAGGCGATGTCTTCGAGGCCAGCCACACGTACAGGCTCAAAGGGCTCGACAAGTACCTCACCGTGATTGAAGCGCAAGGCGGTCACGGCTGGCGGTACTTCAAGGCGTACGTGGCGGACCGGCTGGACGGCGAGTGGACGCCCGTTGCCGACACGAAGGAGAAGACGTTCGCAAGTATGGCGAACGTGACGCCGGTGGGCAATCGCTGGACCGACTGCATCAGCCACGGGGAGCTTCTCCGCGTCGGTTGCGACCAGCGGCTGGAGGTGGACTCGGCCGACCTCCGGTGTGTCTTCCAGGGCGTGTTGGACAAGGACCGAGGCGACAAGCCGTACGGGGAGATCCCGTGGCGGCTGGGGCTGTTGGCGCCCTTGACCGCCGGGGGAGCCGGGCAATGAGCGCTCAAGCCGCAGGTTCACTTGCCTGCCTCTGCATGGGGTCGGTAGTGGGTGCGGTACCCCTGGAACTGGTGCGTGACGGCAAGAGCACCGCGTCTCTCGTCGTCGCGGGCGACGCGCCTCCCACGGTCGCCCGGGCGGCAGCCGAACTCCAGGAGTATGTTGAACGCTCCACCGGCGCGCGCCTGCCCATTCTCACGGACCGGCGGCCGGAAGGTGGGATCAGCGTGTTTGTTGGCGAGAGCCGGTTCACGCGCGCGTTGGGGATCTCGCTTGACGGTGTCGGCCCGGACGGATACCGGTGGCTGACCGCCGCCGACTGGATCGCCATTGTGGGGCGGGACTATCGTGGGCAGCCGATCCACGGCATGCGCAATCCGTGGCAGCCGCATGAGGTCTACAACCCGCAACTGAAGCTCGGCGCCTTCGGGGAAGCGGGCACGCTGTCCGGTGCCGACCACTTCCTGGAGCGCTTCCTGGGCGTTCGCTGGTTCATGCCCGGCGATCTCGGGACGGTCGTGCCGAAGCACGCCGATCTCTTTATTCCCCCGCTGGACCTGACGCGCGCGCCAGACTTCGAGTACCGCTACCCCTGGTTCTGCAACTTCGACATTGCGCCGGACGACGCCCTGTGGTTCCGGCACGTGGGCTTCGGCGGTGTGGCGCCGGTGCAGGCTATCGACTCCTTCCGCATGTTCCTCAAGTACAAGGACGATCATCCGGACTGGTTCGCCCTGGTGGATGGCGAGCGCGACTTCGCCAGCCTCTGCTGTGTGGTCGGCGGAGGCAACTTGTGCCTCTCAAACGAGGCGCTCCTGCAGCAGATGGCCGCCGACATTGGCGCCTACTTTGATGAGCACCCGGACCAACGCTTCTTCCCGGTAGCCCCCAATGACGGGATGACCCGCGTGTGCGGATGCGAACGCTGCGCCCCGCAGGTGCAGCCCGACAGGGGCGAGGCGGGTTGCTTCTCGGACTACTTCTGGGGCTTCGTCAACCGCCTCGCGGCGGAAGTCGCGCGCACGCACCCGGGCCGCTTTCTCGGCACGATTGCGTACGAGGGATACCGCGACCCGCCTGACAACCTGACTCGCCTGCACCCCAACGTCGCGGTGATGCTCTGCCAGACCCGGGGCAGCTTCGCCGACGCGGACCACCTGCGCAAAGCCCGGGAACTGGTGAACGCCTGGCGAACCAAGACGGATCGGCTCTACCTCTGGGAGTACTACCGCTACAACCTGCCGCCGTTCCCGTGGTGTCCGGTAGCCTACCCGCACCTGATCGCCGCCGACCTGGCGTTCCTGAAAGGCGCTTCCCGGGGCGAGTTCATCGAGTCCGAAAGCTGGCGGGCCGGCGAGGAGTCCCGGATTCACTACCCGGCGATGCAGCACCTCAACCTGTACGTCACCGCGAAGTGCCTGTGGGACGCAGACCTGGACGTTGACGCGCTGCTGCAGGACTACGTCACGAGCTTCTACGGGCCGGCAGCCGGGCCGATGGCTGCGTTCTGGAAGCAAGCCGAGGCCCTGCACGCCGCCCGTCCCTTGGCCACGGAAGTGATGAAGTACCCGCTGGGAGACCTCGACAGCTTGCTGAAGCTGCTGGCCGACGCCAGCGCGGCAACCGCCCCCGAGACGGACTACCGCCGCCGTGTTGCGTTGGTCCAGAGCGACGTGCAGAAGCTGCGCGATACCCTCTCTACTCCGCTGGTCACCAAAGCGCCGGAGATGGACTGCTGCCTCGCGGCCGGGCCGGTTCAATTGGATGGTGCGCTCGACGATCCCGGCTGGCGCAACGCGCTGCCGCAGGGGTTCGTGCTGAAGAACGGGGAAGCACCGCCGTATCACTCGTGGCTGGTGAGCACCCACGACGCCCAACACCTTTACCTCGGCATCGTCAACGTCGAACCGCGCTTGGGCGCGTTGGGCACATTGGCCGGACCTGACCACCCCGAGGCGGGCATCTGGGACGACGACTGCGTCGAGGTGTTTGTCTCGCCCGACGCCGCCAACCCCAAACGAGCCTATCAGCTCATCGTCAACGCTGCCGGGAAGACGTGGGACGGCGCCTACGGGCTGCCCGAGCCCGGCCTCGGGCTGTTCGGTTGCCAGCCCGCGTGGGACTGCCAAGGGCTGCGCGTCGCAGTCGGGAAGACGGGGAACCGTTGGACCGTGGAGCTGGCAATCCCGCTTCAGTCGGTGGGGCTGTCCGGCGCAGCCCTGCCTGACCGAGTTGCCCTCAACGTCTACCGCTGCCGAAGGTGCGGCGAAGCGCCCGTCTACACGGGCTGGTCGCCGCCTCTCGCCGAACAGCACTACGCGCCCGAACGGTTCGGCACCCTCTGGCTCAAGGCCACCAACGCACCGCCCCGCGAGACTGCGCGCCTCGTGCCGCTATCCACCGACGACGTCGGCTCCGGCGCCGCCTCCGGCCCCGGGTGGTATACGCCGGGCGGTGTTCTGGACGGCAAGCCCTTCGTCGGCAACCCCAACACCCTCCTCCGGCGCGACCGGATGGTCCTCCGCTTCGACTTGGCGCCGCTGGCCCTCACCCACGGTGAACGCGGCGTGAAGAGCGCCACGCTCCGCCTTTTCCCGGTGGGGTTCTCCGGGCCCGACGACACCCGCCTCACTGAGCTATCCCACCTGCAGTACGACACCGCCGTCCTGAACTGGAAAGACATAGTGAACGACAGCGCCACGGTTGTCGGCGTCCTCGACGCCCGCCGCAACACCGCCCTCGCCGACGGCCTCACGTACGACGTGACAAAGCAAGTCAACGCCGACTTGGCGCTGGGTCGCCCCGCCGTCTCCTTCCGCCTCCGCGATTTGGCATCCGAGGAAGGCAACCCCGAGATGAAGCCCGACGGGCTGTGCTTCCCGGACTACCGGTCGGGTAACCTGCGGCTGGAAGTGGAGTAGGGGCGGCGGACCGCCCAGCAGTCGCCGGTAGCCGCCAACTGCTCAGAGGGTCGCAGTCGGCGGCTTGCTGCCGGGCTTGGGCCGGCGCTCCCGCGGTACCCGGGGTCGGCTCTTCGTCTCCTCCGCGTTGGGTCCAAGGAGGCCGCGAACGCTGTAGCCGTAGGCGACCATCATCCGCACGACGGTGTCCCGGGCGGTGTCGCGCTGTGCCGCTGCGAGCGAGACGTCGCGCTGGAGCGCGGCACAGGCGGCGTGTTTCTGCTGGAGGTCGGTGATCGCCGCCTGGAACTCAGCCAACGTGATGCCGCCCAGCTTGACTGCCTCCCCGATCTTCCGCCAATGCGCCTCGAACTCAGGCGCCAGGCCGAGCAAGCCTTCCGCGGTGTGTGTTGCCAGGGCAGTTCTTCCTCCTTGTTGGTTGGGAGCTGCTCCGTTGGCGGCGCAGCGTGGAAGGCGGGAGGACCGCCTACCCCATGTGTCGCGGCATCCAGATTGTAGCCGCCGGGTCGTGCAAGGTGCTCGCGAAGCGAGGCAAACAGGTCCCGGCCCTCCGGGAGCTGCACCCGAGGCGCCGCAACCTGGCCCCGGCGCCACGGGGCCTGCTTGCGAAGGCACACAATGTGGCCCCGGCGATACAGGACCTGCAGAGAGAGGACTGAGAGCAGGCCCCGACGCTCCGGGGCCTGCAGGAAGACGGCTGCGACTTGGCCCCACCGCTCCGGGGCCTACACACAACACCGTGCGGCCTGGTCCCGAATCCCCGGGGCCTGGAGGTGAAGCGCCGGGATCGGGTCCCGGGGTTCCGGGGCCTGCACTGAGGACCAGAAGGCTTGCTCTCGACCGGGTGAGCGGTCGGGGCAATGCGCCTCCGGCTACTCCGGCACGTAGAACAACTCGAACACCCGCTCACGCTGCGGGACGGCGTTGGCCATCGGCGGGCTGTGCCACTCACTCACTGTCAATGGAACGGCGTCGTAGGCAACGGGGCGGCCGTCCCGCCTCGCGCGCACGACGCAGGTGCACTCGCCCGCGCGGACCTGCTGCCAGTCGAGCTGGGCTTCCCAGTCGGTCCAAAGCCCGTCCCAGGTCGCCGTCATCGGCCGCCAGTCGCCATGGGCGACGCTCCACTCGACCGAATCAACCGGCGCCTCGGAGGACCACGTCTGCACATGCAGCGGCACCGAGGCGAACACGCTGACGGGGCGCACCTGCGGACGCGGACCGCCGGTGTGCACGCCGCCAACGTGCACGAGGCCGATCTGCGCGGGGGCGCGCATCTCCTGTGAGCCAAGCTCGCGCCAGAACGTCCGCAACACGCCGGCGTCGAAGTGAAACAGGCGGTAGCCCGGTCGCACAGGGAACGACCAGTAGGGCGGGATGCCCGTCCACTGCCAGCCCGTCAGCGCGCCTGCGTTGATCGTCTGCACGCCACCTACGGTCCACTCACCACAGCGGTGCCAGTGGCCGGTGATCATCGAGCGCACGTCGTGGCCGCGAAGCAGCGCCAGGAACTCATCGGCGTTGGAGTCGCGCCAGTTGTCGTGGTAGTTGTCGCCTTCCGGCAGGATCGGCGCGTGGTAGGCGACGAGCTTGGTCCGCCCCTCCGCGCCGGCCAACTGGGAGTCCAGCCAGTCCATTTGCTCGGGCGGCACTATGGCCTTCCACGCACCGTCAGGCTGTCGGCGGAGGTCGTCGAACAGCACCACGCGCAGACCGTCCATGTCCACCGCGTGCCGTGTCGGCCCGAGCCACTCCTCCCACGCCGAGCCATCCGGCTCGCCCCACAGGTCGTGGTTGGCCGGAACGGCGTACAAGTCGAGCGGAGTGCCATCGACGAGCGAGCAGTAGACCTCCAGCTCATCGCGCCGACCCGAGCACACCAGGTCAGCGGTCACCAAGACGCACTGCGGCTGCGGAGTCAGGTGCTCCAGTTCCTCGAGGGCCAAGCGGAGGTTGCGCTTGGCTTGCTCGCCATTGAGGTCGTTGTTGCCGACATGGAGGTCAGTCAGTTGGGCGAAGTAGAGTCCTTGGTTCACAGGTGTGGGATCCCTTCCGCGGCGCCGTGCTAAGCGTGTTCCCGAGGTTTGACGGGTGTGATCCTGTTTCCTTGCGGGCCGCCAATTTGCCGCAAAGGTCTCTGCCGAGCGATGCTTCGGTCACGGCTGCTCCGCCACTTCCGGCGGCGGAGCCTCGGCGGGAACCTCCACCTTCTTGAGTGCCTCCACAGCATACTCGCGCACCTTCGGGTCCGCGTCCCGGGTCGCCTTCCGCAGCGCGGGTAGCGCCGAACGTACGGTTTGCGGCTCAGCGGCAAGATGGAGCAGGGCCCAGGCTGCTTTGCGGCGCAGCGCCGCCGGGTTCCCGCCACTGAGCGACTCGACGAGGGCTGGCACGACCGAAGCACCCACTGAAGCCAGGGCGTACTCGGCGGCGATGTCGTCCTCGGGCTGCGCCCGCAGGTGCGCCAGCAGCGCGGCGGCGATCCGGTCCTTCTCGGGTTGGGTGAGACCGGGCTGTCGGCTCACCAGGCTCTGCAGGGACTGCGCGGTGGCATGCCGGACCCGAATGTCCGGGTCGTCGAGGGCCGCTGTCAGCGGCCCGAGTGTCTGCGGGTCCCAGGTCGTGGTCCGCGTAGGTCGGCGGGCGTAGCCGCCGAGGACCTTCACCGCGCCGGCGCGCACCGGCGCCTCCGGGGACTTTAGTTGCCGCAGCCAGTGCTCCGTGGGCTTGCCTTGGTAGCGCCAGCACGGCCGCACGGTGTAGACCCCGAAGCCGACCGCGCCGAGAAGGGCGAGGGCGATCAGCCAGACCACCACGAAGGCGGATTTGCTGCGACTGGATGCCGCCTGCGGCCGGGCTACCGCATCCACCGCAGTCGCGAGTCTGTCATGGGTCGGCCGCGCCTCCGTCCGTCTGCTCCCGCCGCCCAACAGACCGCCGAGTGCGATCAGGATCCACCCGCCAACCATGAGCAGCCAGAACAGGTACTGGGCGATTCCCGGTCTGAGTTCCGAAGCTCCCAGCCAGAACGGCACGTACTGCACAGCGAACGACCCGACAACGCAGAAGAGCCCCACGCCCTGAAGCACATTGCCCATCGCTGAGGGACGGCGCACCCGGCGGTGCGTGTGGCAGACGGGGCATTTAATCAAGTCCGGCTGCACCGATTGGCCGCAGTTGCGGCACGCAGGGAGTCGGGCGGGCCGCGGCGCCGGGGACCTGCCGTCGCCGGTCGGCAGTTCCCAGCCGGCCAGTCGAAAGACCGCAAACGCCAGTCCCACCACCGCCGCGCCGCCGCAGAAGCCCAGCACCCACCAGTCGGCCCCGAAGCCGCTGCCGTGCCGTGAGGTCGCGAAGAGGGCAACGCTGCCAGCCAACCCGCCGATCAAGAAGCCTGCCACGCCACCCAGGAACGCGCCGCCCATGAGGTTCCACACGGCGCCGCGGAGCCGGCCCCCTGCCAAGTCCGGAGACAGTCCGAGTCCGAGCGGGGTCAACCCCACCCACTCATAGAGCGTGAAGAGCGCGAAGGGCCATTGGTCTGGCTGCAGCGCCACTCTGCGGTAGTACCAGAGCGCGCCAATGCCGACGCCGTGCCACAACAAGGCCAGGGCAGAAGCGATCACGTGGCGCGTCGCCGGACTGAGACGCGCCGCGTGTGGGGCGACGCCCACACCCACGCCAACCGCAACGAAGAGCATCCCGAAGAACGCTTCCGCGCCCGAACTGAAGCCTCCGGAGCAGGACCAACCGCCGTCGTCAAACGAGCTGCTCGGCACGTAGTGACTGCTCAGCGGGAGTGCCATCTCGCCAAACTGTGAGACTGCCCCGAGCAGGCAGGCCAGCCCGGCACCGGCGAAGACGCAGCCGCCCAGGGCAAAGAAGCACCCGCCGACAGTGTTCATAGCCCGGCTCTCCCGCGTCGGTCCATTCGAGACCGCACCCACCGCGAGCCGGCGGGGTGGCTTCTCATCGAGTCTGCTCACGGCGCCTACCTCCCAGTCAGCCGCCTCATGTCCGGCGGCCACTACTCAGCCACCGCCTCTCCCTTCAGCGTCAGCACGTACAGTTCGTTTCGGTCGCGGACATCCACACCGGCACCCTCGACCACGGTCACGACGACGGCGACTTGCTTGCCGTCGGGTGAGGGATAGAGGTCACAGACTTCGCCGGCGGTGGTGAGCTGCAGGTGCTTCTCGTCGCGGGCGCGGAGGAGCCAGGCGTGGGCATTGCCTTCGTCGCTGGTGGCGTAGAAAAGACCAGCTCCCTTCGCCGGCCAGCAGAGGGTGCTGACGTCGGTCTTCAGCAACTGCCGGCGCTTGCCGTCGGCAACGGTCAACACCCACAGCCCGGGCGCGTCATCGACGCCCGTGTACGCGACGAGCCCGCCTTTGGGCGAGCAGGCCAGCGCGGAGCCGACGGCCGGGAGGAGCTTCTTGGCGCCGGTGCCATCGGCGCCGATCACCCACAGTTCCGGCGGACCCTCCATCGACTTCCACAGCGAGAACAGGAGCTTGCTGCCGTCGGGCGACCACAGTGGATCGTGGAACGGGGCACCCTCCTTGACAACGTCCCGCAGGGCCTGGGTCTCAACGTCGACGATGGCTAAGGGCGCGCAGAACTCCGGGCCGTCTGCCTTCTCCAGGGCTGCGAGCAGGGCTTTCCAGTTGCCGCCGGAGAACGCCAGGCTCCGACTGTCCGGCGACCAGGCCAGGACAGGTAACTGTACGCCGTAGGGCGTGCGCTGCGACCGGCCCGTCGCCGGGTCGCAGAACACGATCTGTCCGCCCTCGAGGATAGAGCCGGAGACATAGGCCAAGCGCTTTCCGTCGGGTGACCACCGAACCCCGAGACACTACTCCACCTTGTCGGGAGGCGCTTTGGTGTCGCACTTGGTCAGTTGCCGGGCGTCGGTGCCATCGGCATTGGCCAACCAGAGGTCGCCGACGGTGAAGCCCATAGTGAAGGTCCCGGTCACCGTCTCGCCGCCGGCGGTCATGGGTTCAGTGCTCTTGAAGTCCACCTTGTAGCCCTTCAGGAACGCGACCTGCTTGCCATCGGGCGACCAGGCAAGGTTGCCTTTCATCGGGTCTGCGGTTTGACCGAGGGGGACCACTTGCGCCACGAACTATTGATTGACCTTCAGCGGGGACGCGCCTCGTGGCGCGGGTCCCCCGAAGACAGCAGCCGTCGTTGCCAGTAGGGACAGTAGTGCCAGTGTGCCTGTGTGTGCCTTCTCTCTGCTGCGCATCTCGGAACTCCTTGGACTGTCAGAATGGGCCAACGGACTACCGAACGCTTGGCTGGCTCTGCGGTCTTGCTTGCTGGATCAACTTCCCTCCCACAGTCGCGGAGGCCAACACCACCCGCAACGCATTGTCAGCTCTTCCGACCCGGTTTGGCTCAACACCTCTTCCAGCAGGACTTGCTCACCGTGCGTCAGGTCTGACGTGTGCATTCTCCCTCCTCACGGTTCCGTTCCCGGCTTCGTGGGCCCGCTCTATGCTCTTGCTTCGTTGCCGCGTCGGTCAGTCCTTTCGTTGTCGCCGCTGTCGAACGCTCCGGGCTGCACCCAGGCAGGGAACGGGCGACAGCCGGCGAAGAGGAGCCGCCGGAAACAATGCCTCCCCAGGAGGAGGCGTAAGTGAGGTTGCCCGATGCGCTCGATCCGGATTGCCGGTCTTTTCCCCTACGTCTTCTGCGTTGCTGCGGCAACGCTCAGTGGAGGCGTCCGCGCGGAAGAACCCATCCTGTCAGTGGTCTTCGACATGGACACCGCCCGCCACCAGCCCGGGACGTTCGGCAACGACAAGACGCCGGCCGGGACGGTGGAGATGGTTGCGGGCAAGTTCGGGAAGGCGTGCCAGTTCAGCTTCGTCGAGGAGTCGCGGGGCGGGTTCTTCACGGCGTCAGTCAAGCCGTCGCCTGAGTGGGATCAGGCGGCAGGGCTGAGCTTCTGGGTGAAGGGCGATGGCTCCACTAACTGGGGCGGTTTGGAGTTGATCGACAACGCCGACTACGCGCTGCGCTACGGGTACTGCTTCCCGCTGGACTCTACCGAATGGCGGAAGATCACGGTGCCGTGGTACGACCTGATCCCCGAGCTGCCCGCGGGCAAGCTGGTCGATCCCGCGAAGGGCTACGCGCCCTCGGGTTTCGGCAGCGTGTGGTTCGGCAAATGGTACTACTGGGGCGATTACCCGGCGCACTCGTTTGCGGTGGATCAGGTTGCCCTGGAGAAGTCCCTCCCGGTGGACGTGGCGGACTACACCCCCGCCGCGCCGGGCTTGCCGCGTTTGCTGGCGAAGCTGAAGGCGAAGCGGCCTGTCACCGTGGTGACCATGGGCGACTCCCTTAGCGACAAGCGCCACTGGACCAACCGGGAGGTGCTCTGGTCGGAGGTGCTCGCCAAGAAGCTGGAAGAGCAGTTCGGCAGCAAAGTGACGCTGGTCAATCCGGCCATCGGTGGCACGCAGCTCACGCAGAACCTGATCCTCATGCCACGCCGGCTGAAGGAGACGCCGACGCCGGACCTGGTCACCGTCTGGTTCGGCTTCAACGACTGGGACGCCGGGATGCGCGGCGAGCACTATAAAGAGACCCTCCGCTTTGCCGTGGACCGAATCCGCCGCCTGACCGGCGGCGCCAGTGAAGTTCTGCTGGTGACCACTTGCCCGGCAGTGGAGCGCTGGGACACGATGGCGGAGTTGGCCGAAGCAGCCCGCGCCGTGGCGCAGGAGAAGAAGACCGGGTTTGCCGACGTTGCGGCCGCATTCCACGCGGCGGGTGCGGACGCGGCGGCCCGCGAGACGCTGTACTGCCGGGACAAGGTGCACTTGGGCGCCGCAGGGCACGAGTTGGCAGCCGCGACCGTCTTGGCTGCGGTGACTGCCGGCGAGGGGTGAGCGGTGCCAAGAGACGCTGAGAGGAGCGTGAGCACAGTGGCGCAAAGAGTGGGGATCGCGTTGCGGAAGTGGACGCCACTGATCGCGCTGGCGCTCGCCGCACAGCCGGTCCGGGCGGATGTTGTGCTCTTGGATGAGTACTGGACGCCGGAAATCTCGGTCAACGACGTCGTTGCTACCGAGATCGATGCCAAGGAAGTCGGCGACCCAACCGTGGCGAAGAGCGGCGACATCGCCGCGGTCCTCACCAACGACACGGGCTGGCCGAACGTGCGCTTCCGGGGCGCGGCGACCCTCAAGCTCGCGGACGTCCCGCCCGGCGACAGCGAAGTGCGCCTCTGGTACCGGACCGACAAGTGGGACGGCAAGTGGCAACTCCAGCTCTGGGTCCACCGGGACGGCCTGACGGACGCGGGGCCGGCCAAGGTGCTCGAAGCGCCGTTCGCCGGCGGCGGCGACGACGGCAAACTCCTGGCCGATGACGAATGGCACCAAGCGAAGGGCGTCCCGGCGGCCGCCGGCGACTACGCGCGTCTGCTCAAAGACGAGCGGTTGGTGACGTTCGTGTGGTTGGTCCCGATGGACGGGTGGGACAAGTCGCACGGCGCCTACGTCGATCGCTGCGAGATCGTGGTGACCAAGGGGCCGAAGAGCAGCGTGCCCGCGCCCAAGCCGCTGCGACGCGTCCGTTCGAAGCCCGGCGCGCAGACGGCCGGCGCGGGGTGGGTCTGGTGGGAAGCGGAAGACGGCATTGAGCAGAACCTGCCGGGGGGCGGCGCCTACGGCCCGGACACAGAAGCGCAACAGGACCTGCTATCGAACGGCTGGTGGCTGCAGCACCACGGCTGGGCTGATGCCAAGGCGAGGTGGGAAGTGAGCGTGCCCGAAACCGGCAAGTACACACTGTGGGCTCGCGGCTCCGGTCCCGACGGCCACTTCCGCTTGCGGTGGAACCAGGACCCGTGGCAGACGTTTGGCGCCGATGACTTCAAACCAGTCGACTGGACGCTGATCCGGGACATGGGCTGGTGGCAGATGGAGGTCTGCTGGGCGCCGATCGGCCAGGTCGAACTGAGGAAGGGGAAGCAGACGCTGTCGCTGGAGGGGCTGCCGGACTGCGGCGGCATGACCATCGACTGCTTCTGCCTGACCAGCAAGCCGTGGACGCCGAAGGGGAAGGCGAAGCCGGAGGCGCACGCAAAATGACGGAATGCGCTGCGGAGCCGAAGGCTCCAACCCGGCGCACGGAATCCACACCACCTACTGGAGGAGATCCCATGGACCAAGCAAACACCCCAGCCTCATTGATGGACCTCGTTGCCTACCAGGAGGGAACGGTAGTAAGCAAGACGCTGCTCAGCAAGCAGACGGGCACTGTCACGCTCTTCGCCTTCGACAAGGGCCAGGGATTGAGCGAGCACACCGCGCCGTTCGACGCCATGGTCTGCGTGCTCGACGGCGTGGTCGAGATCACCCTCGGCGGCGAGCCGGTGACCGTCAGCCAGGGCGAGATGATCGTCATGCCGGCGAATGTGCCCCATGCGTTGAGCGCCAGGGAACCGTTCAAGATGATGTTGGTGATGATCCGGTCGTGAGAGCGCTTCGTGGCGCCGTTCAGGTGGTGGCCGCCGTCAGTGGGCCAACGGAGGAAGGGTGCCGGCGGATCAAGAGCCGGGGAGAGTAGAGTGAACGCCTGCAACCGGTACTCGCACATGAATCTGGTGGTGCCCCTCATGCTTACAGTATCGACCGCAGTTCCCCCGCTCACCCAGGCGGGTGCCGAGCCGGCGCCAGTCAGCGAGACTGCCGCGGCACTCGGGCAGGAGATCATCGGCCCGAACCAGACGATGACGGAGGCGCAGGACTACCTGGAGGCGCGCGTGCCGGTGCTTCCGTCGTTCTTTTCGGCGGAGGAGTGGAGCCGGTATGCCGACCAACTTCGCGCAGAGGTATTGAGCCGGGTGGTCTTCCGGGGCGAAGCGGCAGCGTGGCGCGCCGCCGCCGCGGGGCTGGAGTGGCTTGACACCCTTCCCGGCGGACCAGGCTATCGCCTCAAGAAGCTGCGGCTCGAAGTGGTGCCCGGGCTGTGGATCCCGGCGATCCTGTACGAGCCCGACCACCTGGACGGCCCCGTCCCGGTGGTCCTCAACGTAAACGGGCACGAGCCCGCGGGGAAGGCGGCTGCGTACAAGCAAGCCCGGTGCATCAACCAGGCGAAGCGCGGCATGCTCGCGCTGAACCTCGAATGGCTCGGCATGGGGCAACTCAGCCGGGCGGGGTACTCGCACGCCCGGATGAACCAACTCGACCTGTGTGGCACCAGCGGGTTGGCGCCGTTCTTTCTCAGCATGAAGCGCGGGCTGGACGTGCTGCTCGCCCACCCGAATGCTGACCCACACCGCGTGGCGGTGACCGGCCTGTCGGGCGGCGGTTGGCAGACGATCTTCTTCAGTGCCCTCGACACGCGGGTGACGTTCTCGTGCCCGGTTGCCGGCTACTCCAGCTTCCGCACCCGCATTCGGCACTTCAAAGACCTGGGCGATTCGGAGCAGACGCCCTGCGACTTGGCGACGGTGGCCGACTACACACACCTGACGGCGATGGTCGCTCCGCATCCGCTGCTCTTGACCTACAACTCGAAGGACAACTGCTGCTTCGAGTCGGGCTACGCGCTGCCCCCGCTGCTGGCAGCGGCGGCGCCCATCTACGAGCTGTTCGGCCGCGGCAGCTTTGTGCGCTCGCACAGCAACGATGACCCGGGCGACCACAACTACCTGCTGGACAACCGGCAGGCGCTGTACCGGATGCTGGGTGAGTTCTTCTACGGTGGCGACACCAGCTTTGACGCCAAGGAGATCCCGTCCGACGCAGAAGTGAAGGAGCCGGACGAGCTTGGGGTTGAGTTGCCGGCGCTCAACGAGGACTTCCACACGCTGGCGTTGCGCTTGAGCCAGTCCCTGCCGCGCGACGGCAATCTGCCGACCAACGCTGCCGAAGCGCGAGAGTGGCAACAGCGGAAGCGGTCGGAGCTACAAGGCGTCGTCCGCGCAAAGACCTGGACTGCCGCCGCGGAGGGAGTTGGCAGCGGGACTGCCGGGGAGGTCGCCACGGCGCGCTGGCTGATTCGAGTTGGCGAGGCTTGGTCCGTTCCAGTCGTAGAACTGACCAAGGGCGCGCCTTCCCAGACCACGCTGCTGATAGCCGACGATGGCCGACAGAGCGCGGCCGCCCACGCCGAGGAGTTGTTGGCCGTCGGTCACCGGGTCGTCGCTACGGACCTTTTCTACTTCGGAGAGTCGCGGATTCCTGAGCGCGACTACCTGTTCGCGCTGCTCGTGTCTGCCGTGGGCGACCGGCCCCTGGGCGTGGAGGCCAGCCAGCTCGCAGCCGTGACCCGGTGGCTGCAAGGGGAGCACGGCAAGCCGATGACGGTCCGCGCCGTCGGCCCACGGAGCAGCCTCATCGCCCTGGTCGCAGCCGGATTGGAGGCGAACGCTATGGGTGCCCTGGAACTGCACGGCGCAATGGGGAGCCTTAAGGAAGTGATCGAGCAGAACCGTACCGTTCAGGAAGTGCCCGAGCTGTTCTGCTTCGGTCTGTTGGAGGCGTTCGACGTGAAGCAGTTGGCGGCGCTGGTGGCGCCGCGGCCGGTGACGTTCGTCCGGGCCGGCGGGCGAGCGAAGGAAGAACTCGCGGGGCTGAAGGACTGGTACAGAGCGCTGGGAGCACGGCATGACCCGGTGAGATGAGCGCGCCGCCGGCCGACGCTCTGTCAGTCCTCTGGGGCACCCAACCGCCGAGGGCGGTACGTCTCCCACGTTTGGAGGCACAACTCGCCGCCCTTGCCGTTGCTCCAGTGGAAGGAGTCGAGGAACGCCTTGCCGGCGATACCGGCGAAGCCGTCTGCTCGGGCGATCTTGGCCGCTGAGTCGCTTGCGTAGGCGAGCAGGCGACGGTCGAATCCCAGCGCGGGGAGGACCACACGAACTACGTGACCAGGCACCCACCCGAAGTTGGTTGGTATCCCAGCCGCGGCGTTCCACACGAACTGACGGAGGCTGCGTTCGCTCAACACCAATTCGGCGGGGCACCCCGTGTCAGCGATGGGCCGGACGGTGCCACGACCTCGTCCACGCGGAGCACCCGGTCGCGCGACCAGGTCTACGGTGACCCAGCAACGCCCACGCTCGTCAGGAGTGCAACACCTCGGCACAGCTCACCCCTCCCAGAGCGGCAGTATTATACTCGCGAAGGTTAGGAATACACCGAAGTGGAAGTTCGCAGAACTTCACCCGTGGGCGTGTGGTGAGCACCCAACACACTGCTGTGCACGCAGAG
>Ga0210056_1000112_pt1 | contig 55244 bp, 48 predicted proteins | sample CryGeyCG2014_080_2_FD_183965 | JGI IMG/M metagenome (GOLD analysis project Ga0210056, IMG submission 183965) | Groundwater microbial communities from aquifer - Crystal Geyser CG07_land_8/20/14_0.80 (SPAdes) (version 2) | ecosystem: Environmental > Aquatic > Deep subsurface > Groundwater | place...
AATGTATTTGCCTGATAGGCCGCTTGCATACCTTATTGCCAATATCACGCTCACCAGGTCAGCGTTTCCTGCACGTTCTCCCATCCCGTTAACGGTGGTATTCACGTAAGCGTCAACTCCCGCATCGATAGCTGCCTTAGCGCCCAGAACCGAATTGGCCACGACCATGCCTAAATCATTGTGGCAGTGTACCTCTATGGGGAGCTTAACGGCTCTGGCTAACTTATATATTCTATCATAAATCGTCTGCGGGTCGTCATAACCGAGCGTATCGCAATATCGGATCGAAAAAGCGCCGTGATCCCTGGCCGCGCACGCAAACTCTATCAGATAATTCATATCCGTCCTTGATGCATCTTCAGCGTTAACTCCCAGGCGCTTTATGCCTTTCTTTTTTGCGGTGTCTACGGCTTCCGTCATTTCCTTTATTACGTCTTCTCTTGTGTATTTGCCCTGAAATTTACCCTGTATCATCTGGTCCGATGTGGATATGGAGATATTTAAATTCTCGACATTAGTGAAAGTTGTTGCCTTTATCACATCGTCTTTTATAGCCCTAATCCAACCCGATAATATTATCGGTTTTAGCACACCGAGTTTCGCAAGTTCTATATTTGCGTTCAGGTAATTAGTCTCGTGATGCGTAACCGGAAAACCGAATTCGCTCTGATAAATACCCATATCATTGAGATACATGTTTATCATCGTCTTCTGGAGCTTTGCCAGACCCAATCTCGACGTTTGAACACCGTCCCTGTTTGTTACGTCAATTATGTATATCTTGTTAGTCTTTGCTTTCACCTTGTTCATCTACTATTCCTCTCTTTATCCGGCTTATTATAGTTTTATGGTCTTTGCTTCAAAAATATTTTTTGCCTTCTTTATTTTTTCAAGGACATTCTGCGGTATTGGCATGTCAACGTTCAAAATAGAGAGCGCGTCTCCGCCTTTTTTCTGCCTTCCGAAAGTCATTCCGGCAATGTTTATTTTACCATCGCCAAGAATAGTGCCTATCTCGCCGACTACCCCGGGGAGATCTTTGTTTCGTATAAAAAGCATATGCCCTTCCGGCACAGCATCCACATAATAATCGTTTATCTTTACAATCCTCGGGTCAACTTTTGTAAACAGTGTCCCCATTACGGAGTTCTTCATCTTTTCCGTTTCCACCTTAACGTAAATAAGATTGGCGAAATCCTCTATCGCACTTGCCTTTGACTCAATTATTTCTATGCCTCTTTCCCGGGCTATGACCAAGGCATTCACGTAATTCACGGTCTCCTGCAATATAGGCTCAAGTATACCTTTGACCAAAGCTATAGTAACCGGCTTTAAATCATAATTTATGATCTCTCCGACATATTTTATTTGCACCTTCTTTATATGACCCTCTGCCAGTTGAGTCTGCAGAGAACCTATTTTTTCAGCCAATTTAAGATATGGTTCTATGTTCTTTAAGAGTTCCGGGTCAACGCACGGGATATTTACGGCATTTCTTATGCCTCTACCCAGCAAGACATCCTTAACGGTATTTGCGATATCAAGCGAAACGTTCAGCTGGGCCTCCTCGGTAGAAGCCCCGAGATGAGGCGTTAATACCACATTATCAAATTTTAATAATGGGCTTGCCGTATCTAACGGTTCTTTTTCGAATACGTCAAAGGCCGCGCCGGCAACATGCCCGGATTCAATGGCCTTTACAAGGACGCCTTCATCGATAATGCCGCCTCTCGCGCAGTTGATGATCCGCACCCCCTTTTTCATTTTTTTGAATTCGGCCTCGCCCAGCATATGCCGCGTCTCGTCGGTTAAGGGCGTGTGCACCGTTATATAATCCGATCTTTTTATAACTTCATCCAGGCTTACCAGCTCTACGCCTATTTTTTTAGCCTGCTCTGCCGAAAGGAATGGGTCATAGGCGATCACCTTCATCTCAAAGCTCAATGCGCGTTTGGCAACTTCTGTCCCTATCCTTCCCAATCCGGCGACCCCAAGCACCTTCCCGTAAAGCTCTATTCCCATAAATTTTTTCTTCTCCCATTCACCCCTCTTCATGGAAGCGTTAGCCTGGGCTATGTTTCGGGAAAGGGCCATGATCATGCTGAAAGTGTGTTCTGCCGTAGATATCGTATTCCCGGCAGGGGCATTTAATACGATTATGCCTTTTTTGGTCGCGGATTCCACATCAACGTTATCAAGACCTACGCCTGCCCTTCCTATAAGCCTCAATTTGTCACTCGCTTCTATAACTCCTTTGGTAATCTTTGTCGCGCTGCGCACAATAACCGCTTCATACCCTTTTATGACCGATTCCAATTCGGCGGGCGAGAGCTTGGGCTTCACATCTACCTTAAACTCTTTTTCTCCGGTTAATACCTTTAAACCTTCATCGTGCAACGGATCGCACACCAATATCTTTATAGCCATGTTATCCCTCCGCCAGCATTTTTTCGGCAACCTTCACTCCACTTCCCAATTCAAATTTGTAGCCTAATTCTTTCAATCCTATCTCTATGGCCGATATTGCCGTAATAACATCAAATTTTTCCATAAATCCCAGGTGGGCTACGCGGAAAATTTTTCCTTTAAGCTCATCTTGCCCTCCAGCTATGGTCACACCGTGAACGTCCCTTAAATTCTTAACGAGTTTTTCGCCGTCTATGCCGGCAGGGACTTTTACCGCAGTAACTGCGTTTGACGGGGATTTAGAAAAAAGCTCCAAACCCAATGCCTTGACGGATTCTCTTGTGGCATCTGCCAACTTTTTGTGCCTTGCAAACATTTTCTCGGCTGTCTCTTCCTTGATCATGCGAAGCGCTTCCCTAAGGCCTATAACAAGCGAAACTGCAGGGGTGAACGGGGTATCTGTCTTATCCAGCGCCTTTTTCGCTTTCTTTAGATCAAAATAGTATTTCGGGAGCGTTGAGGATTCCATAGCCTTCCATGCTTTTTGGCTAATCGCTAAAAATGCCAAACCGGGAGGCATCATCAAGCCTTTTTGAGAGCCGGATACAACGATATCGACTCCCCAATTGTCGGTTTGAATATCGTCTGCGCCCAATCCGCTTATCGCGTCAACCACTAATACCGTAGAAGTTTTTTTGGTAATCTCGGCGATGGATTTTATGTCATATACCGAGCCTGAAGACGTTTCGCACAAATTCACATATAACGCTTTTGCCTTCGGATTCTTTGCCAGCGTGTCGCGAACTATAGGCGCCTGCGGGGCATTTCCTTCAGGTATGTCGATAGGGATGACTTCGACTCCATACGCGGAGCATATTTCTGCGAATCTTTCTCCGAATTTTCCTCCCCGTATGACAATCGCCTTATCGCCTTTTGATAATAGATTAACAATGCTCGCCTCCATCGCACCCGTACCGCTTGAAGCCAGAGTCACAATATCATTTGATGTCTGAAAAACATACTTTAACCCCTCGTTCACCTCTTTAAATATGGCCTGATATTGAGGAGTCCTATGATGCAAAATAGGTTTTGCCATTTCCAGTAAAACCTCCGGGGGGATAGGTGTAGGTCCTGGTGTCATTAAATATTTTTTTCTCATCTTAAACTTATTCCTTTCTTTTTATGTATTGCTTAAAGCAGTTTATAATTATAACGTTATTTTGTTTTTATTGCAAGATAAAAATCTAAAAAGTGATACCGACAATCTCAGATGGTTTTGTTTTAATATCAAAACTACTGCCAGCTGTAATTCACCTGCTAAATTTCTAACATCCAGCACATTGTAGTCTAATATTATTTGAACCAGTGTCTTAAATTTTGGTAACAATACCCAATAGCATAGGAGATCGACCTTAAAACATATGCTGACACCATTATTATTTTTGCCATATAACGAACGCGTTTATCAGCCATGATAACCGCTGCCGTCTGATATAATTGACTCAAGCCTGGGTTAATTTCAAAACTTCCATATATTTTTTTTAGCTTTGAATCTATCCTGCCCATACGGAAATATCGTACAAAAAGAGCAAAAAACGACTTAAATTTATACTTATGGTATATTAGTATGCTAGGCGCATAGAGAACTTTAGTGCCTATCTTTTGCAATCTTATGCCGAATTCTTTATCGGAAAAAAATGGAAATTCCTCTTTAAAATAAATGCCTAATCTGTTCACCTCCTCTTTTTTTAGAGAAATGAAACCATTGATTATTCTTGGCAACTCAACCTCTGAATCCTGGCTTTTCCCAGCAAAAAAATTCCTTTCTATATAGGCTTCTGCAGCCGCTATATACGTCTTCCCTACCAAACTAGAAGCCTCTAGAGGGATTACCCTTCCCTGGATTATGGCGACAGCTTGATACTTTCTATGATAGAACTCAATATTTTCCGTCCAATCATTCTCTACTATGCAATCATCATCAAGGATAGCTAATATATCACCGCTAGCTTCTCTTAAAGACATATTTCTCGATTTAGGTATAGAGCTAGTGGATTCATAAAAATATTTTATAGGCAGTTTATCCTTAAAAAAATCAATAACGGATTTTGTTCCGCCTGTCGAGCCATTATCTATTATGACTACTTCATCTGCCTTTCTTGACTGTTTTACTAACGAATCTAAACATATCTTTAAATCATCGCCCCTGTTATGAGTTATAATTAATATTGATATTCTCATTAGAGTGAAACTAGCACTCTCATTTAATGTTTTTACTTTTTTTCTAACAAATTAGTGACAATTTCACTAAATTTCTTCATTTCTAACTCTCCATTCAATTCTTTAGCAGCAGAAAGCGAATTCATTTTCATCTGGTCTATCTCTTCTTTACTTAATTGATTAATCACTTTTGCCGTTTCTCTATAGTCAATTTTATCAACAAATATACCAAAGTTATACTGGTTAATAATCTTCCCCATTTCGGGTGAAGTACCTGCAACAACGCATAGGCCTGCCATCATAAACTCAAAAAACTTATTGGGTAGCGCGTATTTAAGATTAAAGTTATAAGCCCCCAAGAGATATATACCTATATCATAGTTTTTCAATGTTTTTATTATATCATGGGGCGGTACGGTGTCTTTAAATCTTATTCTATCAGGCGCGACATTTTTTGCTAATCCTTTTAATTTTTTAATATAGCTTTTATCAACATTTAACAACATAAAATCAAGCGTGAATTTAGAATCTAAAAACCTCATCAGGTATATCATATTCTCAAGCCTCCGAGCACTTGAGGTTACCCCATGATGAACCATTCTTATTCCAGACGGATTTGTCTTCTTAAAATCAACACGGCAATAAAAAGGAATATTTCTTATAACTTCTGATTTGACTCCGTATTCCTTATGGTATTTATCAGCCAATGAATCACACACAGTTATCATATAGTCAGCTTGAGGAAGATACTTTTTGCATAAATAATCCCTATAAGGAAATATTAAAAAATTCCAATACCACCTATTCGCAAACTGTAGAGGGCTGTATTCGTGGGCATCGAATAACACCTTTCCGCCATTCTTCTTTTTAAGTTCGATCGCTGGGGGCAAGGAGTTCAAATCGTTTGCTATATATAGGTCAAATTTTTTATCACTTAAGACTTGAAATATTTGCTCAAAATATTTATTCCGATAGATTCTTTCATATACGCATTCAAAAATCCTTCCTACCACAAGTTGTAAACCTTTACAAACCATTTCCAGCAAAGAAAGCATACGTGACCAACTGAAAGATAACGGCAAACTGTCAACTCCCTCAATAACTGAAACTGAATCTATAATTCCAACCTTGGCAATGTCATAACCTTCCTTTTTTAAGGTTACAATCTGTTTTCTAATACGAATATCCCACTTTAAATAAGAGAGGTAAATGATACAAACCTTTTTATTCATTTTTTCTATCGTTTTTTGGCGTAAAATGTAATATGGCAGGATTTTACCGATGTTACCTTTGATAATTTTATTATAAACCAATGTCTCCTTCTAAGCATGGCTTTATAATTCCTTCCATCTCTCTTTTTTGCCAGGCGTAATCTTAGAATTAATTTTAATTATTTTACCCTCAATAATTTTTTAACAAAAGCAATTATAATTTTGGCAAAATGAATTACTTTTTCCTCGGGTATCGGTCCAATTATATTAAACTTAATAATTATTTTTGCCCTAACTTTAAACCACCATCCCATCCACTGTAGGCCCTTAACATGAATAAAAGATAATCTAAGTATACTAGCGCTTTTCTTTAACCATTTTGAATAGCTAGGATTTATGAATGATAAATATGTTTTCCCACACCATTCAAAATTTGCCCAATCTTCAAGTCTCTCCGGAGGATTAAATCCCATTTCCAGACACTTGTCGTATAAGGGTGTCCCGGGATAGGGTGTATATATATACGGTCCAAAAAACGTTGCCTTTGGATATTCATGATGTAACCTAAACATAATCTTATAAGTCTGCAACACCTCTTCTTTGGTTTCCTCCGGGAAACCGGCCATAATATCATAATCAACTCTTATTTGCCATTTCTTCAATTTTGCGTTAACCTTAAAAACGTCGTCTAAATTCATGTCTTTTTGTATCAAATTTAATATTCTTTGCGAACCGCTCTCAAGTCCAAAATTTAACTTACGACAACCACTTTTTATTAATAAATCGATAAATGAATTATCATATCTGGCAAAATAATCTATTCTGCAGCCAGCTTGCCAAGAAATTTTAATTTTTCTTTTTATAATCCCTGCGCAAATATCAGCTACTCTCTTTTTGTCTACAAAAAAATTATCAGCATTAAAATTAATCCCATCCAATACAAAATTTTTAACAAGGCATTCTATTTGCTCCACGACCTTAGAAGCTGCAAGCGCTCGCCATTTACATTGATGCATATTAATATTATAGCAAAACCCGCATCTATGGCAGCATCCCCTCTCTGTATATACCTCAATAATACGTTTACAATTTGGAAGATTGGTTTGCGGTATTTCAATATATTTTTCAAAGTCCAACAATTGGTAGGGTAATGGGGGCAGGTTGTCTAGATTGATAAGTCCATCTGTTGGTGTTGAATAAACTTTATCATTATCTTTCCACCAGATATTCGGTATATCATTAAGGCTATTACCACACTTTAACGCTGTGACAATTTTTAAAAATGATTCTTCTCCTTCGCCTCTAACTACAATATCAATTAAACTGTTCATGATTGTTTGTTCTGGCAACATGCTTGGGTGTACGCCCCCCCCAAACAATCGGTATATTATATCTATCTTTGACGATTTTGGAAAATTTTAATCCTTCTGAAATCTGCCTGCCGGTCCTTGAAGAAACTCCTACACAAATTGTCGAATCATTTAGCTCCTTATTCAATTCATCAAGCCAATAGATATCTGTTTCCTGATCTATGATTTTAACCTTATAATTATTTTTAACCAAGGGGGCTGCTACAAATAATAACCCTACGGGGGCTCTGGAAAGTAGTTCTTTCGCCGATCCTTTAGACGTTTTTGGTTGGAATAAAATTACATCTGCCATCTTGTTAAACTAGGATACCCCTTTTTCGCAATTAATATATCACAAAATAGACACGGTTTCAATGTAATATTTTCCATCTTTATCGCCAGCTGTAACATATCAATAATTTATTGAAATTACAACTATCTCTGTGCTATATTGATACTCGGGCTTAGAGGCTTAAAATAAGGTTAGGATAATAATATGATAAAAAATAAAAGCCGGGGCTACCCTACAACTTTAACGTTTGATATCACATACAAGTGCAATCTTAGGTGCAGAATGTGCAATGTATGGAAGCTCGATGAACGTAGCGACAAGCCGGAATTAACCACCAAGGAGATTATTGATACTTTCAAAACTTATAAATCTCATTTTGGTGTCAATTGTGTCAGATTTTTGGGCGGTGAACCCCTGCTAAGAGAAGACCTGCCAGAAATAATCAGGGAAATTTCTCCTTCAGCGTTCACGGAAATTGTTACCAATGGAACTTTAATAAATGAGTCCGTGGCAAAAGAATTAGTTAAAGGCGAACTTCACCGCATAAGGTTTTCAATAGACGGCCCGGAAAAATATCATGATTTAATGAGAGGAAAAGGGGCTTTTTTAGAAGCATCAAAAGGAATAGATGCTCTCCAGAAAGAGAAGAAAAAACAAAACAAGCAACATCCCGTGGTATCAATATGGCCTGTAATGTCTAAAAAAAATTATATTCATTTAAAAGAAATGTATCTGTTTGCAAAAGAAAAAAACGCTGATTTTAAATTACTTTTTTTGGTCGATTTTAATAAAAGTTTAAAAGATACTTACTTCGAAGGCAAAAGAATAGGATGCCATAGAGCCATAGACCCGGATTGCTTGCTGCTTACGCTTAAAGAAAAAGAGGAAATTTGGTCAAGATATTATTATCTTTTGAGAACTTACAAAGAAAAAACAAATCGAAATGTACTCTTTATAAAAATTGAACAGTGCCTCAGGTATCTATTAAATAAATTATGTCCTCTGCTATATCGCGACTGCAACAGGACTAAAACAACCATTCTTATAGACCCTTGGGGAAACTTTTTTCCATGCGAATTTTTATATTACTATGAATATGGGAACTGCCTAGTTGATGGGCCGGAGATTTGGTTTTCTGAAAGACGCGTAAAGCTAAGAAAAGAGATAAAAAGGGGCTCTTTGCCTAGTTGTAGAGAATGCAACAGGTTAGGATTTTATCGAGAGGTCCGTGTTCCTATTATTTCAAAGATTTTTTCAAAAATAAATTTATAACTACATAAAGTTAGCTTTTCAATATTTTTCGATAGCTCCTTTTCGGCGTCAAGGAATCTCCTCATCGTTAGATAAGACAATAATATCGATATCACAACTATCGCTATGTCTTTTCTAACTTTGAGTCAAGGAATATTGTTTTTGTTATTAATGTTGAGGATAATAGTGGGAGTTTTTTGCTTTTTCTTCTTCGTACATTACGTGAAAAACTAAGTAATTTTTTTATGAAAGAAATAGCTTTTTGTGCTATCAGAAAAGGGAAATATAAGACTTTATATTTTAAAAAGAAATTAACCGATTTAGGTGAAAACTTGTAAAGTGAAGCACCTAAACATAAATTATTTAAAAAAGTATTCTTAATCTTTCTGAAATCTTGAGTATATGCTTTCTTCCTATCTTTCTCATGGATAATGCCCTCTTCTATTGCTTTATAATATATTTGTGTTTTAGGATAAAAAACTAAACTATAGCAGGCTAATAGCACATTTTGCATTTTGTTTATTTTACACAGAAAATATATTGTCTGAATCTTATCTAAATCAGATTCAAAAGGATTATCGAAAATAATATCTAAGTCTACCTTTGGCTTTGGATTTAGTGAATTAATTATGTTGAGCACCGCGAGCGTTTTTTCGCTGCTTATCTTTCTTTTATAGAGCTCGAAGTTAATTCTATCGCTTCCACTCTGCAACCCTATTTGAATATGTCTTAAGCCGGAATCGACTAATAGCTTCATTTTTTCAACAGTTACATTGCCGGGACTTGATAAGCAACTAAATGGCGAATTAACGCTAGATTTATACAGTTTATTGAATTCTTTAAACCACTCAAGAGAATGATGTAAAAAAGAATCATCCATAATCCGAAAAGCCTGTATATTAAATTTATTTTTTACAGTCAGCATTTCATTAATAACATTTTTTACACTTCTCTCTCTGAGATATTTCCCTTTTCCAGAATAGATTTGCCGAAGTGCCTCATTACAACAATATGTACATGAAAAAGGACATCCTCGAGAGCTCATCAGCCTATATGTGACAACACCAAAAGGATGCAAAGGTAATAAGCTCTCCATGTGATTCTTTTGAATATGCTCTAGCTTATTATTTAAAATCAAGAAGTCTCCCGTTAACGAATAATCTGGAAAAGGATATTTATCTAAATCTTCTTCTAAAGGCCTAATTTCGTTCTTTTTTACTTTATCACCTAGTTTGTAATATATCCCTTTAATATCCCTTAATGCATCTGGATTATTTTTAGACTTGCACAACTCTGTCATCGTTTCTTCAGCTTCACCTACACAGACTATATCTGCATATTCCAAACATTCTTCAGGGCACATTGTTGCATGAATACCTCCATAAATAACAGAAATATCAAAATCTTTCTTTATTTCTGTTGTTATGCGAACTGCTCTGTTAAAATAATTAGCCATAACACCTATTCCTATCAGATCGGGGGAAAGCTGATTTAATAAGTTCTTTAATATGTTTATTTCTTTCTTTGTATCATTTTTTCCTTTATAACAAAAATCAGAAATATCTGCAGGCATAAATATCATATTTACTGCAACGCCGTTAGATTTTAAATATGAAGATAAGTATCGTATCCCATTAGAACTTATATCTTCATATAAAGAGATTAAACACACTTTTATCATTTTAATCTTTTAAGATTCTATCACCTATGCGTATCTGTCATGATTGCATTCTGCATATTAGCTACTCTTTGCTTAAATCTCTATACACCCTATCTAAAGCCTTCCCCACCGTTTTATAACTGTATCTTTCCTCTGCATACATGGCAATTTCTTCGGATGAATAATCTATATAGTGGTCCAGCATATAATTTATTGCCTCTGCCAGGGCATTGGAATTCTTAGGCGACACTAATTTTCCGGCCTTCTCGGTTACCATTTCAGGAATACCGCCTACTTTGGTCGCAATAACAGGCAAACCTGATGCCATTGCTTCAATCAAGACGCACGGCAGATTTTCCCATTCGCTAGGTAAAACAAAAAAATCTGCTTCCATCATAAATTGACTAACCTCTTTTTTAGTTTTTAACCCATGAAAAATAACTTTGTCTTCAAGCCCTAAATCTTTTGCTTGTCTTTCATGTATTGCTCGACATGGTCCATCTCCAACTATATCCAGTTTAAAATCATGCCGCATCTCGTTAACTTTCGCTAAAGCCTCAATGAGACAAAAAATGCCTTTTGTAGGTTTGAGCAAACCTACAAACAATATTTTTTTCATCTGTTTATCTTCATCTTTTTTTCTACTCGTATAGAACAGACGAGTATCTACAGTATTGGGAATTATCTCAAAATTACCGCGAATACCACAACCCTCAATAGCTTTCTGCAGCGCATAGCTTACCGGCAATATTACATTTGCCCGATTCATTACCAATCGTGCTTTCAAAAGTTTCAAGCCTTTCATCGCTCCTAATGGAAAGTAACTGAAATGTTCGGTGATTACTAGCGGTATCCGAAAATATCTGCTCAATAATATAGCCGGAAAAGCAGAAAAATATTCATGTGCATGAATAACATCAAACATAAAGCCTTCATTCAACAATTTTTTGACAATTTTGAGTAAAGCCCATAAATAGACAGGATAGAAAATTTTTGGGAAGGGCCTTGGTGCATAGTAGCATATATGTATTTCTCTAATGCCTCCATTTATTGTGTCATTGATTTTATATAATTTTTTTGTTGGTTTTTCAACCTCTAAACCATTAATTACTATCACCTCATTGTAGAGACTTGCCGCTTTAGCATGTTCCTTAATAAACAGACCTCTGATGTTTTCTTCGTAAGGGTAGTATTCGGTTATAAAAAGAATTTTTAGTTTAGGCATTATCTTAACATAATTATATTTTTTAAGAATAATTGCAATTGATTACTCGGTCACTGTATTGAAGTTTTAAACAATCTCTTACTTCTCTTACAGAAACCTTTAACCAAACAATCGATAAACCCTGTTAATATTCCTAAGCCCATTACCAACATATCTAGATATGTAAATATAATAGATTTTAGCAAGAATAGAAAACCTTTCTCTTTATATAGAAAAAGAAAAAAATTATAACTCAGAAGTATGAATAAAAATAGAAGGCTAAGAAAGATGTGCCGTGCTATTGGATTCCATTGAAAAAATAAAGAGATGAGCAAAAAACATGACACCAAAACGCTTATTATCTGGCTTACTCGGGCATGGGCAAATCTTTTCTTTCGAAAAATATCCCAATAACCCCTGTGCAATATGAAAGACTTTGACCACCAGAACGGAACAAAAAAATCGTTTTTTATAATTGTCTTAAAATTATACCTTTTACTATGTATTACCTCTAGGCTAGGGTTTAAGAGTATTTTTTTATTTAATTCTTTATATCTTTGCCCTAGCTCTGTATCGTCGGTAATTTTAAACCCCTCATTAAACGGCAAATAATGTTCTTTCTTTATAGCAATAATTGAGCCATAGAGAAAATCGATATATTTCGGGCATTTTCTAAAGACATAATTCATATAGAGATTTTTATATTGACTGAAAAAATTTTTATAAGGGCAGTCTTTAGAAAGAATACCGGTGACAGCAGCTATGTCATTATTTTCTTTGAAACTCTGCCATATGACATCTAAAGTATCTTTTTTTATTATTACATCGGCGTCTATAAATACAAAAATGTCGCCCTCAGAATTAGCTCTTCCTATATTCCTTGCATAAGCTGCCCTTTTATTTTCCCCCAGGGTTATTAATTTGCAGGGATACATTTCAGCAATTTCAACAGATTTATCGGTACTTTTATCATCTACGACAATAACTTCGAAATCTTTGGTTTCGGAAGAAAATATAGCGTCCAGGCAGGGTTTCAGCTTATCTTGCTCGTTGTGCACAGGAATTATTATAGAAAACTTCATTTTCAAATCACCATTCTGTGGGCAATCTCAAATCCTTGCATAAAACAGTCATCCATATTCCCCCTCTCATACTTGAAGGAACCAAATCTACCTCGGGAATAGATGTTTTGAGACTCAAGGAATTCATTAATTTTATATAGAACCTCATCCCTGTCTACTGTGGGTATAGGATAAGCATTTTCTACCTCTAAGGAAAAAATACTTTCTATTAAACTTTCATCAGCTTTTGAGAGCATACCTGTATCTATCAAGCCCTTTACAGTTTCTTCTATAAAGAATTTTCTATTCGCCGGTGCATTTTCGGACAAGGTAATCTCTGTAAGCAAAGAAGAATAACTCTGCATATGACCATTGGGAACATTATAAGGTGAGTAATTTGAGAGGTTAGTTACCCTATAGAAAATATATTTTTCTTCAGGAAAATATATCCAGGTTCTTGGGTCTTTTCTTTCTCTCCTAAGACCAATGCCTACGATAAAGAGCCTATTGTATTTTAGTCTTTTTGAAGCTTTGACAATGCTGGGATTTTGTGGGTAGAGAATATTAATGAAATCTATAAGGTTCGAGGTGTTTACTAAAATATCAAATTTATCTTCCATTCCATTCTTAAAAAATATTTTTTTAGAGTCTAAATCTATTTTATAAACTTGGTTTTCTAGCCTCACCTTATCCCTGAATTTAACTACCGCTCTTCTGAAGACCTCGCCTATACCACCAAAAAAAGGGTAGATAAAAGTACTATTTGGTCCCCAGCTACTGTCTATTTTATTGCCCTTCATATTCTGCCTTATTGCTTCTAAGCTTACAGGGCTTATCCTTTCATCTATCCATTGCGTGGACATCTTGTCTAAAGGATAAGACCACATTTTTTGATTCATCGATATCATAAAATATTTTGAAATCCCTTTACCAAAGTTAGTTTCTATCCATTCCTGAAAATTACTTACTTTGCAAATCCCACAGGAACGTTCTTCAAGACCTTTAAAACATTCTTCAAACTCTTTTTGAGGTAAATAATGGATATTATTTTGAAATGGATATGGAATCCAGCTCTCAATCGCCCTAACCCAGGAGTTTCTATTATGTACTAAATATTTTTTTTCTAAGACCTCTTCTAAAAATCCACTAAACTCTTTATAATGAGAGAATAAAACATGCCCTCCTATATCCCAGGTAAAACCCTTTGCATCTTTAAAACTTGCTGATAACCCCCCCGGATAGGCATTTTTCTCATAGATTACCCAATTATTATATCCATTTTTAAAAAGGTGCCATCCCGCACCTATTCCACAGGGACCAGAGCCGATAATGACAATCTTAGGATTTTCTTTCATCTTTAAATTCTATATATATAATTCTGCAGGATAAATAAAATCTTTCCCATAAAGTATGCCATCACAAATTATATCAAGTCCTTTATCTTGGCCCGGCAATAATTCACTGATATTCTGTACATTTATCACGTATGGGGTCTGTACAAAAGAGTGAAAAACAGATTCTTTCGCAAACTTTATAGGAATCGTTCTCCGAAAGAAAAGGTGAAATGTATATTTCCGTGCCTGCTCAATTAAATCATTTTTTAATCGGTGCTTTAAAGGCAACCGGTTAAGTAGCCTGAAATAATCTTCCTTAGAATCAGCTGCCATTCCAATCCCTTTATTTCGAAACCAGGTCCCACCCCCAACAATTATAGGAATTCCTAAAGCTGCCAGTTCCATCCCTGCTGTTGTGGAATAAATAATTACAGCATTACACTGCAGCATAGCCGCATAAGTACTGATTGGACTTTCGGGTGGAATAATAAAGACATTTTTCGGCAATACAGGAAAAACTTTTTTTATCTCTTCAATAAACAGCTGCTTAGAAGTCATGATACCTAGAATTTCTGCTGGATGTACGCGGACCAGCAGTTGCAACTCGGGACGTTTTGCAAAATATTCAATTGTTTCCAAGGCCCATTCCAACATATTCTTAAATATATTATTTTGGTAGTAGATCTGTGCATCCCACATTACATTAGTAAGCATGCCAATACAAGGTTTTGAAAAATCTACCCCTATTTTAGCAGCGATAGTATTTAAGTCTTCTTTAGAAGTTTTATGATGAACACAAATCCAATCTTGAGTACCATATGAACGACTTTTTAGATATCTCATCAACTCTGTTTCTAACCCAGAACCCCATTGAATATTTATCCATTTTTCTACGGGTTCTGTCATAATAGTGCGAAAAGAATTATCACCGTGACCAAAAATAAAGCAGTTTTTTCGATATGCTGGATCCCAATTAACCACTCGGACGCCAGAGTGGTGACACACCTCTCTAATTAATCCTTGAGGAACATAAATTCCATGATGAAATACCGCATGCTCAAAATGGCTTTTTTCTAGTAGATGCTGCATAACATAAACAGTTATTAAGGCAGCTTTGAGATACTGCCGCAGAATTGATTCTGCATAAGGTTCGTTGTCAAGTGTCCCTCTGGCCAAAAATCTCAGCGCTCCCGCCAAGGCATGCTCCCCAATGGATAAACCATCCAATCTATAATTCTGAATGTCTTCAAGCGGTAATGTAGATGAAATATTATGGACATTGGCTAATTCATCCGCTGTAATAAATTCGCTATATCGAAAGACATTGATACCGAGAGATCGATACATCTTATACGCCGGCGAAAAACACCCTATACACAAATCTCTTCGTGGGCCATAGCGGATAAAATGTTTTCTGTTTGGACACCTCCCGACATCTGCTTCTTGACATGCTGGCAAAGCAGAATCACATAGCAAAATAGAAACCGAGGCCCCTCGTAATGTTAAAGCAACTGCAAGTAAACTCTCCAATCTCGATGCTGCTAAATGAGAGCCTAAACTTGTTGCAATCAATATATTTGGCCCTAATTTTGCTTTCTTAATATATGTGGTCCACCGTGTTCTATCTTTATCCAACACCGGTTTCCATCGAGGTTGCCCATTTAAAATTAATCTAATTCTGCTCAAAAATCGCCATAGCGTAGGCGATGACTCTATAAATCTTTTGAAAAAGGATAAATCCATCTATAAATTCCCTTTGTTTTCTTTGGTCATCATTAGGGGTTTTATAAAAAAGAGCTTTTTTTCTAAACGGCTTATAAAATTTCAAGAAATATTTGAAAAAGTTAACTAACGCTTATCGCTAACTCACTAATTCCAATTTTAAAGGCGCGCCTTTTTTAATATCTCTTTTTGCTTTCTTGCCTATAACATGTTTAAAATATTTTGGATGGATCCCATATGCTGGTCTTATAGACCTTATATTTTCTTCAGTAAATTTTTCTCCTTTTTTAATATCTTTCACTATAAAAAGAGAACGCCTGAAAACTTTGTTTTTTGTTTCGCCTTCGGTTGATCCATAATGTACCCTACCCAAAGATTTCTCAACAATTCTTATATTCCTAACAAGTTCTAATAGTTCTTGTGGCTCAATGGAAAAAAAACTATCTGGTGTTTTAATATTCCGCGATAGGATAAAATGTTTTTCTATTACTTTTGCACCCAGGGAAACTGCCGCAAGTGACACCGCTATTCCCAATGTGTGATCTGAAAGTCCAATAGGACATTTAAACAACTTTTGCATATGTAGAATGGTTTTTAAATTCATTTCTTCTGGCTTGGCAGGATAATTGCTAACGCATCTTAATAAAATTATATCTTTTGCTCCCGCTTTCTCCGCGGCATTAACTGCTTCTTTAACTTCGGATAAGGTTGCCATTCCAGTTGATAGCATAAGCGGTTTTTTTGTCCTGGCAACATATTCAATTAAAGGTAAATCAACCAATTCAAATGAGGAGATTTTATGTATAGGCACATTTAATTCTTCCAGAAAATCAACACTAGTTTTATCAAAAGCGGTAGAATAAAATATAATCCCTAAGCTATCTGCTATCCTTTTTAACTTTTTAAACCACAACCAAGGCGTATATGCCTTTCTGTACAATTGATACAGTGTCTGCCCTTTCCATTTAGGGTGTTTTATCCTAAAATATTTATTATCTACATCTATAGTTAAAGTGTCTGGAGTATACGTCTGGAATTTCACCGCATCAGCACCGCACTCCTTTGCTTTTTTTATTAAAGCAATCGCCTGTTTAAAATTCCGACAATGATTGGCAGAAATTTCGGTGACAATAAAACAATTTTTTAAAAATTTAATATCCAAATCCATAGCCTCTTTCATACATAAAAACTTTTATTTTCTTATTCTGCTTTGTCATTCTTTTCACTAAAACATAACTTGCTTTTTCAAATACCCTCTGCGAGGCGATATTGTCTTCAAAGACTTCAGCGATAATATGCGTAACCCCCTCTTTCTCTTTGAGAAAAAAATCAGTAGCTTTTTTAACAATCCTATGACCAAAACCTTTTCCCAAGAAAAGAGAGTTTAGATAAACACTAAGATAGGCGCAATTTTGTCTATTTATTTTTATTTTAAACCTCACGGTTCCTATTTTTTCTTTCTTTACATTCTCAACAATATATATTCTTACATATTTGTCATTATGCGCTTTTCCAAACCACTCTTTATGGGATTTATAACTAATCTTTTTTGCATCAAAACACCATTTCCTTACTGCTGGACGATTCCTCCATATCCACATATCATAACAATCTTCCATTGTTGCTTCTCTTATTTTCAACCTATATTTCCTATCCATCTTTTATTAGCCAATACTTTTAATAATCTCATTGCGCCCTTCCCGTCCACAAGCGCTTTTCCTATTTTATGTTGCTGACATCTTTTCTTATGGGACTTGAGTTTCTTAATGCCCTTCGATAAATCAGATAACAGTTTCTTATTCTTATGCCAACCTATATATTCAATAAATCCTCTATCGCGCCATTCTTGTAAGCTATACCTTTGGTTTTCAGCAAAACAGATTCCAATTGTAGGCACTCCAACTCGTGCTAATTCATGAATAGTCTGGCCACCGCCGGAAATGCAGATATCGGCTTTTAGCATTAAATTAAGCGTGCCATGAGCGTCATGTATGTTTTTCTGGGGTCCAATAGTGTAGAAGTTACAGTTAAATTCTTCTTTAAGAAAATGGGTTACTGTGTTAATCAAGCGATGGCGGTTGGTTCCGCCAAAGGTAATTAAAATATTTCTAATTTTTCTATTAATGTGTTTCTTTGGGATATTCCAAAAAGCTCTTCGCAGCAGTATATAATCTTTTCCCAATAGATATGTTACGCCTTCTCTTTTGGAATAATGTAATCGATTGCCATATAGAGAAGGATTAAGCACAATTCCAGCTGGATATTCCACTCTATTATAATCATCTATTGCTACCACCCTGCCATTCATTATCTCTGAAATTTTATAATATAGAGATTTCTTTGCTAAGTAGGAATCAATAATAGCCATGGTAGCACTTTTTAATAGTTGAAAAACAATATGGGGCTTTTTAAGCCAGTTTACGATTTGGTACTGGGCGTGGTCTAACAATCCTTCAATGCTATTATCGCTAAATATTATAAGTTCTGGTGAATATCCATTTTCGCGGAAGGCCTGATATAAAGAATGACATCTCGCGATATGACCAAAACCTATATTTTTACCGCCTTCGGTTAAGATTATGATCTTCATTCAATTGTTTTCTAAGAAAATTGCTGACTCTTTTTAGACCATGTAAATCGAGTGCTTTAATAGCTTGTTGACATTCTTCCTTAAATGAATTATATGCTTTCTTCTGTAGGCTTTTTTTATTTATCAGACAAAGCCAAGGTTTTTCTTTGAAAAGATTTACGATATCATAAGCGTTAAAATATTCATTTTTTATATAAAGGTGGTCAAATATCACACATAATAATGCGTAATCTTCTTCGGTATCTAATGTTATTCGTATTTTAGGCGCATAAAGATCCCGAGGAGCTTCTACTTGAATAATATTATACACATTGGGGTTTCCATAAATATGGGGGGTTACATGTTCTTTCTCGTAAGCGTTATGAGCGTTCGCATGGGCCTCTTTCAATATATTAAAGTTAAATGATTCCACATCTAATCCATGCGGATATGTTCTTTTAAAGCAATTTGTAGTAAAATCGGCTTCGGCTTCTATATGTTTTGTTATAATTAAATCTACGATTTCTGGATCGACACAAGGGCAGTCACCCGTTATTCTTACGACAACATCCAAATCGTTCTCTTTAGCAGCAAAATAATATCTTGACAAAACATCTTCTTTGCTTCCCCTAAAACATCTTATATTTTCTTTTTTTGCAATATTAATAATTACCTTGTCGCTTTTTTCAGTTGTAGTAGCAACTACGATCTTCTTTAGGTTTTTAGACTTTTTTAATCTTCTAATTACTTGCTCTAAGACGGTAATGCCGCTATTATAAGGAAGTTCTTTCAAAACTTTACCTGGTAATCTTGTCGAAGACATTCTTGCTTGAATTATAGCTCCTACTTTCATCGGCTATTAAACCTTCTTAAAAAGAAACATTGTATCCATATTATCGTTTTTCAGATATTTGAGGTACTTAACTTTTATGAGTTTTAAATCAGGAAAAATATCTGTATAAATCTCAATAAAATTTGCCTTCCAGAGGAAATTTCTTTTGCCTCTAAACGGAATCTCTCTGCGTTTTTTTGAATAATACTCGTACCCCCAGATGTATTTACGGCTACACCTATAAATTTCTTTTATTGCTTTTGTTATGTGTTTTCGACTAATGTGTATAAGCACACCTGAGGTAAAAATAAGATCAAAATAATTATCTTTAAATGGCATATCGAAAACATCGCCTTTGATAATATTGACGCCCTTAGTTCTTTTTTTAGAAATTTCTACTGCATAATCCTGCGGTTCAATTCCATATAAATTTTTAAAACCCATTTTTTGCAAACAAAGCAACTGATTCCCGATATTACAGCCTACTTCGAGAATTCGAATAGCCCTACCCATTCTACCTAAAAATAATTTATTCAATTCCGTTCTGGTTATTCCAAAATTGCTTTTGTATAATTTTTCTAAATCATTTAAAGAAATACTATTTCTATCGGTATACTCTTTACCAACCTTATTTTTCCACTTTTTCAACTGCACGGTAACCTTAACCATTTTTTGCTCTTGGAGCTGCGTCTTTATATGCAGAATCTTTTAAGCGCCATGCATCATCGACTTTTTCAAATATTTCGCGGTTCCAAAATTTATCAACTATCTCCCAAAATTGTTTTGGAGTGTACCCTAAAAAACTTATAAAATCTTCCATTGCGCGTCTGTCTAACTTGTGGTCATTGAGCATGATGAGTTCCTTAGCCTCTGGCAAACTGAGCCTTTCTTCTCTTAAGCGCCTGCTTACGATATCAGAGGTTCTCTGAAATCCAAATTTGGGGTACTTCATCCACAAATGTACCATATAGCCCATCGAATCTATTTGTTCAAAATCTTCAACGCATCCTTCTCTTTTCCATTCATACGTCAAATCTCTAAATCCATATCTTTTCGCAACTTCAAGATGAGTTATGCTACTCCAAGGGCTAAAATAGCTCATAAAAACCGCTTCGGGTCTAACCTTTCTCAATCCTTCATCTGTGGGTGGCGTGATGGCATTAAATTCTTTCTTGGATATACCTTTTTGTAACCACAAATTAGTATCTATTTTTTTAAACATTTGGAATATATATCCCGTTGCAGCGTAGCCGTCTTTATCCGTGGTCCCATATTCATAGGCAAAATTTTCTCCAAATATAATCAATGGCACCTCTAATGTAACAGCTAACTTGAAAGGAACGGTATATATTGCTGTTTCCACAAATCGTAGAGGCTCTCCAAACTCTTCAAATGCTATTTTCGTAACTCTTCTGAATAGATTGGCACTTATATTGAATAAAACATGGTCACAGTTAAATGTATCCCCTAAATTCTTAAAATTTCTTACCCCTGCCTCTGTTTTAGTAAACGGATCTCCTACGGTTATTAGAATTGGGTTCATGCCCATTTCTACCTTCATCGTATGAACAAGAAAATGGCTGTCTTTACCTCCGCTCACAGGAATAATACAATCGTAATAGCCATCATCTCTTCTGTAAGTATCGCAAAGTCTACGCAACTCTTTTTTTCTTGCTTCCCAATTTACTTTTTTTCTCTCCTCATAATTCCGGCAGGCCTGGCAAATACCTTCTGCATCGAAGATGGAGCCGGGCCTCGTATCGGGCATCAAGCATTTCTTGCAATGCTTCATTTTAATATCCCTTGATATTTCTATATCTCAATGTGTTTCTTAAAAGAGCTGTCTTGTGCATATAGATTTATATTTTCTTATTTACAACAAACATATGGCTGCTCAATTTATTTTGTTGCAAAAACAGCTGAAATTTTTCTAAAACTTCGTTGGGTTGCTTTAGTAAGAATGAAATGTATCTATCTTCAAGTTTATAACCATTGACAACCTTGTTTTTAAGAATATCTATATCTAAAACGCCTGGCGTTTCTATAGCGACTGTCTTTAATCCTGCCCTTTTAAGTAAAATCTCAATCGAGTGAATATTGAAATAATTTAGATGATTTGGTGCGCTGATATTATCAGAATCTCTGCCCAAAAGCATGAGATCTAAACCCTCTGTGCTTGGAGTAGTCAATATAAAAATCCCATTTTTATTAAGTAATCTTTTAATCTTAATACAAAAACTAAGGGGGTCGAAAAGATGTTCGATAAGTTCAAAAGCGCAAATACAATCAGCATGCAAATCTTTTACATTTTCAATAATGTCTTCTATTACGTCGAAGCCCCTATTCTGCGTTAAACGCGCGCCTTCTTTGGATGGTTCAATATTCAGATATCTTTTAAACCCAGATCGTATTTCTTTCATAGTTTCAAGAAATAACCCATTTCCGCCACCAATTTCAACCAATAGTTTTCGTGAAACTCTAAACTTTTTCAAATAAAAAATTGCTTTTTTGGCTTTAGGAAGTAAAATTTTCTCTTTACGGGCTTTGGCTGTTTTTTCTAAAATCTCCTTAATAAAAAATGCGATTGATCCCGAATCCCTATAGTATTCATGCAGTTTAGGCGGTTTAGGCCTTGGCGATACATACAAAGTACCGCAATTACTGCAGCATTTAAAACTGAAACTTTCCTTTTTAAACTTTTGAGAGTTTCGTCTCTTCCCGCAGGCAGGACATTTAACTTCCAGAAAGTAACTATTTATGATATTACCTTTATCATCAAGAAAATGCGACTTTATATCTTGTAATCTCAACCTATTTAGTAGTTGTGCTGCTTTTTCTGGCCTTATGTCCCATTCTTTAAGCATTTTTCACAACTTTTTTTATTTTAGAAATGATACGGTGAACGGCAGTTATATCCAAACGCGGAAACAGCGGGATAGTAATTGTGGTCTTATAATAGTCTTCTGCCTTTGGATAATCATTCTTTTTGTAGCCAAAATTTTTTCTATAATAAGGCTGGAGATGGACAGGGATATAATGGACTTGAACGCCGATGCCCGATTGTTGCAACCTATTAAATACAAATCTTCTTTGAGTTGTGTTACTAAGTCTTATACAATACAGATGCCAAGATGATTTTACATATGGTTTTTCTATTGGCAGGTTGATGCCTTCGATGTGTAACAATTCTCTATTATAAATAGCGGCTATTCTCCTTCTTTTCTGTAAAAATGAATCTATTTTTTTTAACTGGGCTATTCCTAAGGCGCATTGAAAATCAGTAATTCTATAATTAAAACCAAGCTCTTGCATTTCATAGTACCATGGGTCAATTAATTTTGAATTCTGAATTCTGAATTCTGAATTCTCTTTCGTAATACCATGATTCCGCAACAGCAAGAGTTTTTCATATAAATCTTTTCTATTAGTTAAAACAGCGCCGCCTTCACCGGTGGTAATTGATTTTATGGGATGAAAACTAAAAACCGTCATGTCTGAATACGTACAGGAACCGATTTTCGTACCTCTGTATTCCGCACCTAATGCGTGACAGGCATCTTCGATAATTATTAAATTATATCTTTTTGCAATATCTTTAATTTCTCTTAAGTCACAAGGGTGGCCAGAAAAATGGACAGGAATTATAGCTTTTGTTCTTTTGGTAATCTTTTTTTTTATTTCTTGCGGGTCAATGGTTACCGTATCTGGCTGAATATCTGCAAATACTGGCGTTCCACCACAATATACTGCGCAATTTGCTGAAGCAACAAAAGTTATGGGGGAAGTTATTATCTCGTCTGTCTTTTTTATTTCTGTTGCAATGCAAGCGAGGTGTAACGCCGCCGTTCCGCTTGATGCCGCCACCGCATATTGAGCGCCCGTATATTTGCAAAGAGCTTCTTCAAATTCTTTTATTGTAGGGCCCTGCGTAAGCCGTTTCGATTGTAATACCTCTACTACTGCCTTGATGTCTTCTTTATCAATGGTATGCCATCCATAAGGAATACGCTTCATTTCAATCCTTTTAATATTTTTTCCAATTCTTTTTTAGTGAGCTGGCGTTTATTGGAATCACTGGTATATCTGAAGCCATCAAGGAGTTTTTTACCATCTTCATAGTAATTCTCATAAGGCCACAGTGAACTACCAGGTATAATTACAAAAAAATCATTATACTCTACGGCGTGTCTTGCCTCATCTTCTGTAAGGAGGCACTCGTGGATTTTCTCTCCTGGTCTAATTCCAACATATTTAATTTTACAGTTTGGTGCCATTATTTTGGCCACATCAACAATCCTCATACTGGAAATTTTTGGTACAAAAATTTCGCCTCCATACATTTTTTCGATACATCTAATTACAAATTTTACGCCTTGTTCTAAACCAATCCAGAAACGAGTCATTTTTTTATCAGTAACAGTAATTGTGCCAGTTAATTTCTGTTCTTCAAATAAGAGTATAACGCTCCCCCGTGAACCTACGACATTTCCATATCTAGCGCAACTCATCCGTGTCCGATGTTTGTCCCCCACGTAAGAATTTGCAGCAACAAACAATTTTTCCATACACATCTTGGTTGCACCATATAAATTTACTGGATTAACTGCTTTATCTGTACTTATTGCTATTATCTTTTCGACATTGCAGTCTATGGCTGCATTTATCACATTCTGAGCGCCAAGTATATTGGTCTTTACTGCTTCAAAGGGATTATATTCACATAAAGGCACCTGTTTTAAGGCTGCGGCGTGAACGACAATATCTGCACCATCCATTGCCCGTTCTAGTCTATCTCTTTCCCTAACATCACCAATGAAAAATCTTATCTGTGAGTTATTATTAAATTTTTTCGCCATCTCCCATTGCTTTAGTTCGTCCCGGCTGAATACCCTTATCGTTTTTGGTTTGTACTTTTTCAGCATGAATTCGGCAAATTTCTGACCAAACGAACCTGTGCCACCAGTTATTAATAATACTTTTTTTGACCAATTCATTAATATACCTTTCGTTCTATCAATTTTGTTGTGCTTAATCTAGGCTAAATGAATAACGATACGCGTTTAAGCTTTTATATGATTTTGTATCAATTCCTACTATATAAATGTCGGGGTTTCTTTAGCGGGAACATTGTTTAAGAAACATCCCAATTTCAACCCTTCTTCAATGCAGGCATCCATATTGATATAACTAAAGGAACCTGTCCTTCCTAAAATAAAGAGGTTACTATATGAAGACAAAAACTTTTTAATTTTATCTAATTTTTCTTTATACCCAACTTCATACAAAGGATAAGCATTTTCAATTCTAGTTACAAAATGGTTTTCTACTTCAAATTTTTTTAAAAGAGGCAGCTCCATTATAGCCTGATGGGCTATTTCCAGGTCGGACATTTTCCAGACATCGTCATTTTCGAAGCAAAATACCTCTACTCCGACCCCTGTTTTATCTTCCGGTGCCATGAAAGGCGACCAATTTTTCGGCTCGTGAAGCCTTCCAAAAATCTGAGGGCCAGGAAAATATATCCAGTGATTATCGCTATATTTCTTTCTCTTCAATATCAAAAATACATAGATCAAACTTCTAAATTTCAAACTTTTCAAGCTATCCCAGATCTCCTCAGGAGGCTCAAGAAGCCTTGTCAAATCCGTAAGGGGCATGGTGGAGATAACATTTTTGCATTCCGTTTCATGAGAATTATTCAAGATCACCTTTTCTATGCGATCTTTCGAAAGAACAAAACCGGTTACTTCCGAATTTAGCCTTATTTCTAGATCTTTCGAGAGCGCCTCGGTTATCTCGTTTATACCCATTTTGGGATATATAAAAACATCGGCAAAAGATTTTATATCCTTTTGTTTCGACAGCAAGGCATGCATGATAACCCGCTTTAGAGAAATATTCTGCAATCTTGCATCTACAAATTCTTTTGAAAGCTTATCGCATCTGACCCCCCATATCTTTTCCGTATAAACTTTAAAAAATAACTCATAAAGCCTATCTCCGAAACGATTTTTTGAGGCATCTTCAAAGGAGACTTCGGGCAGGGGTTTTATACGCCTTAATAGATAGGTAAAGAAAGAAATTAAAACATCCAAGGGGTTTAAATGAAGCGCGACCGAGGCCTTTAAGGGATAATCTATAAATTTTTTGTTTCGATATATTTTACTTTTGCGCTGTATCTTAAGCAAGTCGCCTTTTATAAGGTCTTGCACAAAATTTTCTATATTTACATTTTTTGTAAAAAACCTATGGCCTCCGAGATCGGATCGGAAGGCATTAAATTTCTTTGTTTTCGCCAAGCCACCTATAGTGGCGTCTTTTTCCAAAACAATACATCGGTCCTTTAAAACCCAGGCGCAAGAAAGGCCGGATATCCCGGCCCCTATGATCAAATCTTTATCTTTCACAGCCGTTACGAATCTCCTTAAGTACTATTTCTTTGCCTTTATAGATACTACAACATCGTCCACTAGGCCGTACAATTTGGCTTCATCCGCGCTCATGAAGTAGTCTCTATCGGTGTCCTTTTGGATCTTGTCAATCGGCTGACCTGTATGTTTAGCCAAAAGTTCGTTTATCTTTTCCCGCAACCGCAAAATCTCTTTTGCCTGTATCCCTATGTCGGACGCCTGGCCTTGCACTCCTCCCCAAGGCTGGTGGATCATGATCCTAGCATGCGGTAACGCGTATCTTTTGCCTTTCGTCCCTGCAGCGAGCAATAAGGCACCCATGCTGGTAGCCTGGCCCATGCAGTATGTGTTAACATCCGGTTTTATAAATTGTATTGTGTCGTAAACTGCCAGACCGCTTGTAACCGATCCGCCCGGGGTATTTATATAAATATTAATATCCTTTTCCGGGTCCTCCATCTGAAGGAATAAAAGTTGCGCAATGACTATATTGGAAACGTTGTCGTCTATTGGAGTGCCTATAAAAACAATCCTATCTTTTAATAAGCGCGAATAGATATCGTATGCCCTTTCCGCCCTTCCGGTCTGCTCAACCACCATTGGTATCAAGATACTCATCACATCCTCCTTGATTTAGTAGTTAGGGGTTAGCAGCCAGGGGTTAGGTAGAAGGTAGAAATGACCCTCCCTAACTACTAACTACTATCTACTAACTACTTTTCTGTTATTTCAGCCTCTTTCAGCAAGAACTCCATCACTTTTTCTTCCCTGATCTGTTCAATAATATTCTGCAGAAGGTCCTTTTCCTCGTATTCCTCCAATAATTTCTTTTTATCTTTTTTGACCTGGTTGGCAATAATTTCAATAGCCTTATCGACCTCTGCGGGTTCAACCTGTACATTCTCTGTTTTAGCTATTTCATTTAGCAAGAATAATGCCTTTACCTCTCTGGCGGCCTGCGGCCTAAGCCGTTCTTCTATTTTTGAAACATTTGATTCTATATCCCCTTTTTTTATCCCTTGATATAACATCCGGTCTTTAGTGTCGCTTACCATACTTTCCAGCTGCTTGTTCACTACCGATTCGGGCGCTTCAAACGAGGAATTTTCAATAAGCTGGTCTATTATTTGTTTCTTCATGTCTTCTTTTATAGAGATCTCGGAGCGTTTTGACAGATCTTTTTTTACGGCGTCTTTGAGCTCGGCCAAATCGTTCTTGCCAAGGTCTTTAGCGAAGTTATCATCAAGCGCTGGCAGCTTCTTTTCCTTTACATCGCGGATCTTTACCTTATACATAACATCTTTATTCGCTAAAGTATTATCCGGATAATTTTCCGGAAGCCGGGCGACAATACCTTTTTCTTCGTCTTTCTTCATGCCCAGCATGCCCTTATGCAGATCTTTTATGCCCATATTCTCGTTCACAGACAGCCACAGGGCGTCTTTTTTAAAAATTTCCTTTCCATCGGCAAAGCACTTCAAGTCGCACACGGTATAAACACCATCCGCGATATTGCGTGTTTCAGCGGAAACAAATTTTGCATTCAGCTCCAGGAGCTCGGACAGCGCCTTTTCTATCTCGGCGTTTCCTATATTCAGTTTATTTTTATTAACTTTTAGACCTTTATATTTTTTTATTTTTATATCGGGCCTTGTGTCTACCTCGGCTTTGTATATAAAAGGTTTGCCTCTTTCCAATTTTATATCGACTATTTGAGGCAATTCTATGGGAGAAATTTTTAACTCCCTTACGGCTCCATCATATGAGGATGAGATCAGCGATTTTAAAACCTCTTCTTCGGCTTCTGATTTGTAATGTTTTTCAATAATATCTTCGGGGGCCTTGCCCGGCCTAAAGCCCGGCACCTTTGCAACTTTTCGGATCTCTTTATAGACCTCCGCAAACTTGCTCTCTACCTCTTCCTGGGGTATTTCGATCTCCAAGAGTCTCCTGCATCCTTTTAATTCCGTCATTTTTGTTTTCATTTTTTCCCTACATGGTGAATTTTTCGCCGAGATAAATTTCTCTGGCTTTTGGGTTCGTAATCAGTTCGTCTTTATTGCCTGAAATGAGGATCTTTCCGTCGGCCATTATATAGGCCCTGTCCGTTATGGAGAGGGTTTCTCTTACATTGTGGTCCGTCAAAAGAACGCCCAATCCTTTTTCTTTTAATTCTTTTATTATCTGCTGGCATTCAAACACGGCTATGGGATCTATGCCGCTAAAGGGCTCATCCAAAAGTATAAAAAGCGGATTTGTAACGAGCGCCCTTGTTATCTCGAGCCTTCTTCTTTCTCCTCCGGATAGGGTATAGGCCTTGTTTCTCTTGAGATGGGAAATTTTGAGCTCTCCCAAAAGTTCCTCCAACCTTTTTTTTCGCTCTCTATAGGAAAGCCCTAGCGTCTCCAATATAGCCATTATATTTTCTTCAACGGTCAACTTTCTGAATATAGAAGGTTCCTGCGATAGGTATCCTATTCCGCATTTAGCTCTTTTATACATCGGAAAATTTGTAATATCTTTATTATCAAATATTATATTGCCTTTGTCTGCGGCGATTATTCCCGTAACCATATAAAATGTGGTCGTTTTGCCGGCCCCGTTAGGCCCGAGAAGGCCTACTATTTCTCCTCTGCCTACGGATATGTCGACTTCATTCACGACTCTTCTTCCGCCGTATTCCTTCACCAAACCTTTTATTTTTAATAGATGCCCGTCGTTATTCATTCTTGTCTCCAAAAAAAGAAGCATCAAATTTTTCATCGGGATATATCACAATTCTGGGCCTGCCTGTCAATATAACTTTATGGCTTTCTGCAAGATATATTGCTTCATCACTATAGCTATAATTTTCGTTCCTGAGTATCTTGACCCTTCCCCTCGCTATAGCCTTCACGATAGTCTTTGTCTGCGGATTCAAATACGCGTCAAGTTTATCCGAAGTGATCTCGCCTTTCTCATCCGTAATCCTCACGTTATCATTGAAGAATGCCACGTTATTTTCGTAATCTATATCCAGCGGCCCGTCGCAGATTATATGTGTCGCGCCCTTATCCATTTCTATTTTGATATGTTTCACGAATTGCGCTTTTTTCAACTCCGGCTCTCCCTTCGCCCCCGTGCCCCAAAGATTTATCTCTTGCCTTTTGATCAAGACAGGTTTATCCGTAGTTATTATATTATTCTTGCTGTCCCAATCCAAGGCATCCGTCAAGAGCCTGCCCCCATCCCCGGTAGTGACCACCACATTTTTTTCCAGATGAACTTTACTAGAGACTCTATTATAGAAACCTTCGTCCGCCTCAAGCGTGAGAGTTGTATCCTGTCTGTAAGTCGTCGCTATTACATTTTTCAACTCAACTACCTCATCTACCACGTTTGCAGACTCGCCTTTTACTTCCCAGCGCTTCACTCCCCTGTCGGTATACGCGGTTAACTCAAACTGCAGTATTTTCTGGCCGATACCCGCCGCTTTAATGGCGTCGGGATTAGCTAGAGGCTCTTTTTTCTTTCCGCAACCTGACAAGGCTAATATTAGTATAATCGAGACTGCTAGTAGTCTATACATTATTTATTAAAATTCCAAATTACAAATTCCAATATACAAACAAATTATCCCGCTTTTGCGGGATCCCGCTGAATCTCGTCTAGAAAAACTTCATGCGGGACAATCTAAATTCGAAATACGAAGCACGAAATACGAAACAATATCGAATCACCAAAATCCGAATGACTAAAACTATTGTTTTGAACATTTGAACATTCGAATTTAGGATTTGTTTCGAAATTCGAATTTAGGATTTCGTATTTTGCAATTTTGGTATTGTATATTGTTTGCAATTTGAACATTGTGATTTGTTATTTATTTTTATCTTCTGGCCTTGTCTTCCAGCGCCTATGCATCCAAACCCACTGCTCGGGATATTTTCTCAAATAAGATTCGATCACCCTTGACCACTTTTGGGTGTTAATCGCTACATCTCTTTCTTTATTGCCGCTGATCTCCAGTTCTATAGGATCCTCAACAATAAAAGTTCGCCGGTTCCCTTCCCTTATAAGAAAACACGGAAGAATCTGGGCCCCGGTCGCCAAGGCTAAGCTGACAGGCGCCGTAGGCGTATATGCCAGCTCTCCAAAAAAATCAACGAACACGCCTTCAACGCTATCAACGTCCTGATCCGCCAAAATCCCTATCATGCCGCCGCTTTTTAAAACCCGCAATATTTTTTTCGGGCTTTCATCCCTGTATATCACTTCGACATTCTTGCTGGCCCGGAGATCGTTGAGTAAGCGGTCATACTTTTCGTAATATATCTTCCTGGCTATGACAGGGCCTCTATAATCTTTGAGCGTCAAATACGCGGCCAGTAATTCCCAGTTCCCAAAATGGCTCGCTAATATTATAACACCGTTTTTCTTGCCGAGCGCCTTGTTAATTTTATGCAACCCGTTTTCACTAACAAGGGTATTTATGTTTGACTTATTTATTTTCGGAAAATCAGCCAATTCTACCAAATTCTTGCCTAAATTAGCAAATACTTCACGCCCTATACGCCTGATTTCCTTTTCTGATTTTTCTTTGCCAAAGGCAAGTCTTAAATTAGCGAGTGTCTTTATGCGCTCTTTTCTTACTATATAATATGCTAATCTTCCTAATATACCTCCTATAAAAAGCCCCAGCCCCAAAGGAAATAGCCTAATTATGAACCTAGCAATTATTAAAAGATAATAAAGAACGCTGCGTATCGCTTTACGTTTCATAACCATTTTATGTTAACACAAATAGCATCGGCAAGTCAAGATTAAATCATGCGCCTACTAGTAAAATCGGCAAAAACTATTTTTCTTAACTTTATATCGCTAAATAAGTTTGGATTTTGACGCTCAAGGAAGGTGAGAAATGTTACCTTATTCGTTTTGATTATTATTTTTTGTTAGAAATATGACAGAAATGGCTATGCATAAGTATGCAAAAATATCTCCGTATTTTGTATAGAAAGAATTTTTATGTTCTATTATTATATCCGCCGTATCATAACCATCTACAAATATATCCTTCCCGCTTCGATCCTCTACCCTGCTGAAAATCTTTCCTGTAGGGTTTATGAAGCAGGAAAGGCCGGTATTCGCGGCCCGTACAACATTAACCCTGTTCTCAACCGCGCGGAATACGGAAGCCTGCGCATGCTGATAAGGGGCCGAACTTTCCTCAAACCACGCGTCATTTGTAATGTTAACCAAAAATGCCGCGCCCTGTTTGACAAATTGCCTTACAAGCTGAGGGAATATGTCCTCAAAGCAGACGAGGACGCTAAAGCCAGTTGATAGGTTACGGGTTTTAGGTTTTAGGCTATGGGTTGCAGACGGCAGGGAAAAAATTGTGTATTCAGTTCCGGCCTTAAAACCTCCAATAGGAGAAGGCGCTATATTATGAACAAAACCAAGCCACTTCTCAAGAGGCACATATTCGCCAAATGGAACCAGATGGATTTTGTTATATTGCTGCGTTACTTCTCCTGTTTTATAAATCAAAAAAGCGCTGTTGTGATCGTTTGTAGGCGCGCCGAAAAGAACCGGTATTTTTACCTCACTCACCAGAGTTTTCATTTTATCTGTCAGTTCTTTTTCAGCTCCGAAATATCCCGGAAAGGATGTCTCCGGCCATATTATAAGGTCCGGCTTGTCTAAGGCTGCTTCTTTTGTCAGAACATAATAGCGTCCGAAAATAAAATCTGTATAATTTTCATCCCATTTTTGATGCTGCGAAATATTGCCCTGAACAACAGAGATCTTTAGAGGTATGCCGCTTTCGCTCTTGTTAAGCTTGGAATAGCCATAGCCCAATACTATCGGTATAAATAAGACGGAGATAAGCACTTGCCTCATTGCCGGATTAGTAAGCGATTTTGATTCTCTAGACAATTGGCCGCTCAATAATTGATACGCTAGGACATTTGTCATTACAATAAGAAAGGAAATGCCGTACGGGCCAGTTATGTCGGCGATTTGAATTATCGACAAATTTTTATACTGCGAATAACCTAAAAGCGACCAGCCCATTCCCGTAAGTATAGTCGAGCGCAGATATTCCAACGCAACCCATATGGGAGACGCGGCCAAAACGGCGCTGCGTATATCGCTTATTATATATCTTAAAAAAATTCCGGCTATTCCGAAATATAAAGCTAAATACATGGACAATAGTATAAAACCGAGCGTGGTCACGTGAATAAGCCAATACATAGAGCCCAGGTAAAAAATCAATCCCGTAATAAATCCCAGAAAGAATGCGCCGCCATCGCTCTCTCCCCGTACCGCAAAAAAGAAAGGAATAAGGGCGAACCACGCCACGAAGGAAAATTCAAAATTAGGAAAGGAGAAGATCAGTAAAACAGAGGAAAGTACACATAATGATAAACGGCCAAATAACCGGGTAGCCAAGCGTTTTATTGCCTGACCACTTGACCACTTGACCACTTGATCACTTTCCACTGTCTCGTTCATCTACCGCAACATTTCTTATATTTTTTCCCGCTGCCGCACGGGCAGGGGTCGTTTCTTCCGACTTTTGGTTCTTCTCTTTTAAACGTAATATCCCGAGCGGGTTGCATACTCATAGCTGGAGACGGCTCGGACGCATCGGCGGGACCGGCTTGGGCATTAAGGGCTGAATATTCCTCGTGCACAAAAGTCTCTTTTTCCTTTTTGAACACGCTCTGCGTAAATTTTTCTTCTACGGCAAACGTCTTGAAAAGCCTTTCCACTATTTCTTCGTCTATTGTCTTTATAAGGTCGCTGAACATGGTAAACGCCTCATGTTGATATTCCACGAGAGGGTCTTTCTGTCCGTAAGAGCGCCACATGATGCCTTCCCTGAGCTGGTCCATGCTGAAAAGGTAATCTTTCCAATTCATATCTATCAATCTAAGCATGATCATCTTTTCCAAAAATCTTGCCTTGTCTTCTCCCAGCACTTTTTCTTTCTTTGAGTAATAAACTTTTGCTGTTTCGATGATCTTATCTATTATTTCATCTTTTGAAAATTCCAAAAGATCCTTCGGGTTAAAGCCTAATAAAAACTTGATCCGCAGCTTCTTGCAAAAATCCTCGAGATATTCTTCATAGCCTTCAAAATCTTGCAGCCAATCTTCTAATATCGTGCCTAAAATATCAAAAACTTCTTCGGTAAGATTGTCCTCCAAAATAATATTTCGCCTTCGTTCGTATATGAGTTCCCTCTGTTGATTCATAACATTGTCATATTCAAGAAGGTGTTTCCTTATCTCGAAGTTCTGCGTCTCTACCCTTTTCTGCGCGGTCCTTATGGCTCGGGTGACGAGAGGGTTCTGTATTTCCTGGCCTTCTTCCATGCCTAGGCGCTCCATAATCATCTTTATCCTGTCGGAACCGAAGATCCGCATGAGATCGTCCTCTAAAGAGAGGTAAAATTTGGATGATCCGGGATCCCCTTGCCTTCCGGATCGCCCTCTCAGCTGGTTATCTATCCTCCTGGATTCGTGCCTTTCCGTTCCGATCACGTGCAATCCGCCCAGCGAAACAACTTTCTCGTGCTCCTCATCCGTCTTTCTCTTGTATTCCTCAAGATACTTCTTTTTAACCTCTCTTTTCTCCTCAGGCGACTCTATCTCAAGCTTATTAAGAGCGTCCTCGGCCAAATACTCGGCATTGCCTCCTAGAAGGATATCGGTACCGCGGCCGGCCATATTTGTAGCGATTGTGATGCCCTGATATCTTCCTGCCTGCGCAACTATATGCGCCTCCATTTCATGATACCTGGCATTTAGAACAAAATGCGGCACGTTGCGCCGCTTTAATAGCTTGCCCAACGTCTCAGACTTTTCAATAGATATAGTTCCTACTAGGACCGGCCTGCCTTCCTTGTATAGAGCCTCTATCTCCGAACATATGGCGTTGAATTTTTCTCTTTCTGTTTTATATATGACATCGCCAAGATTTGTCCGCGATAAAGGTTTATTGGTAGGTATGACAATAACTTGCAGCCCGTATATCTTTTCAAATTCATCGGCCTCGGTTGCCGCCGTGCCGGTCATGCCGGACAGCTTGCCATACATCCTAAAAAAATTCTGCAGCGTAATCGTTGCCAGGGTCTGCGACTCCTTTTGGACCTCAACCCCTTCTTTAGCCTCGATCGCCTCGTGCAGGCCCTCTGAAAAACGCCTGCCGGGCATCATGCGGCCCGTGAATTCATCCACAATAACGACTTTATTTTCGTGAATAATATAATCCACATCCCTGCGGAACAGTATGTATGCCTTTAATAACTGTTTTATGCTATCAACGCGTTTCTGCTGCTGCACATACTGATTGGTAATTTCGCTCTCTTTTATCAGCTTTTCTTCTTCTTTTAGGTCTTCCCGGCTCGTTATCTCGGAAAGCTTTGCCTCCAAGTCCTCTATCATGAATTCCACGTTGAATTTCTGGCGCATGACATCTTCGCCCTTTGACGTGAAGGTAACTTCTCTGGTTTTTTCATCAAACACAAAATATAGGTTTTCCAGAAGCGTAGACCTTTCGTTTTCCATTAATTTACTTTCGTAAAGGCCGAGCGCCTTATCGAAAAGTGTTTTCATTTTTGTATCTTTCAAAGTAAGGTCTAAGAAATCTTTTTCTTTCGGCGAACCTTTGTATATGAGGTATAGAAGCTTCTTTGTCTCCTCCCCGTCCCCCTTGTCGTTTATCATCTTTTTGACCTTATTCAAGAAATCGCTAATAAGGTATTTTTGCAGTTTTGCGATATGGTCAACGACAGGCCTCATCTCGACATAAAATGTATTTGTTGTATCGGTGGCACCGGATATGATCAAAGGCGTTCGGGATTCATCTACCAAAATGCTGTCCACTTCGTCAACGATGGCAAAATTAAGTCTCCTATGAACGATATCTTCCTTTGAAATGACCATGTTATCCCTTAAATAGTCAAATCCGAATTCGTTGTTGGTGCCGTATGTGATATCGCAACCGTACGCCTTCTGTCTTGCCTCGGGCGACATATCGTGCTGGATCACGCCTACGGAAAGCCCTAAGAATTCATAGATTGGGCCCATCCAATCTCTATCGCGTTTGGCCAGATAATCGTTGACCGTAACTATATGCACCCCTTCTCCGGTAAGCGCGTTAAGGTACGCCGGCAGAGTTGCCACTAAAGTTTTCCCTTCACCGGTTGCCATCTCGGATATTTTTCCTTCATGTATAACTATCCCGCCTATAAGCTGGACGTCGAAGTGCCGCATCCCAAGGGTTCGCTTACCCACCTCTCTTACAACGGCAAAGGCTTCGGGCAGGATGTCGTTGAACATTTTATTTCTTAAAACTTTGAGTTTTAGCCTTAGCCTGTCTTTTTCCTGGGAGAAGGTAGCGGTCCTGGCTTTTTCTTCGAGCTCTTCGATTTCAAGGCGCAATTCTTCTTTCTTTGCGGCAACATGCTCCTTGAACTTTGTTGTTTTTAAACGGAGTCCTTCATCGGATAATTTAGATATCTCTGGTTCAAAGCTGTTTATTTCATCCACTATTGTCTTTATTCGTCTTAATTCCCTGGTGCTCTGAGAGCTTACAATACCACCCAGAATGGATTTGAGTAATCCCATAATAAAATTCATTATTTTTTCCCTTGCTTTAAATACGCCTCTATGAACTCGTCTATTTGGCCGTCCATAACCGCCTGGACATTCGATGTCTCAAACCCGGTCCTGTGGTCTTTAACCAAAGAATAGGGCTGCATAACGTAAGAGCGTATCTGCGAGCCCCATTCGATCTTTTGTTTTTCGTCGTATCGTTTGGTCAATTCTTCAAATTTTTTCTTTCGTTCCAGTTCGTATAGTTTCGCCCTTAAAATCTTCATGGCCATGGCTTTATTTTTATACTGAGATCTTTCGTTTTGGCACTGAACTACAAGGCCGCTCGGCAGGTGCGTGATCCTTACGGCAGAATCAGTTACATTCACATGCTGCCCGCCGCTTCCGCCGGAACGAAAGGTGTCTATTTTTAAATCGTTTTCGTTTATATCAATTTTTATATCATCGCTTATTTCAGGTATCACATCAAGCGAAGCAAAAGATGTATGGCGCCGTTTATTCGCGTCGAAAGGCGATATCCTTACCAAACGATGAACTCCGCTCTCGGTCTTAAGATACCCGTACGCAAACTCTCCCCGGATGATTGCCGTGACATTTTTGATCCCGGCCTCTTCGCCCTGCAGAGTATCCAGTATCTCAATACTGTACCCCCTCTTGTCGGACCATTTGCTGTACATCCTAAGTAACATATTAGCCCAGTCGCACGCCTCGGTGCCCCCGGCCCCGGAATTTATGCTGAAAATGGCGTTCGACCTGTCGACAGGATCGCTCAATAAAGTCCTGAATTCCAGGCCGTCTATTTGTTTCGTTAAGGCCAGAAGTTCAGTTTTTAGATGCGCTATCGATTCGGTATCGCTCGATTCTACTATCGAAGAGAGTTCTTCTATATTTTTATATTCACTGTCAAGCTTATGCCACGGTTCTGTAAGCGATTTAAGGACTTTTAGTTCGTCTATCGTTTCGTTCTTTTTTGGGCTTGACCAAAAGGAAGGCTCTGCTAATTCTTTCTCGATTTCTTTTATCCGAACATCTTTTTCATCTACCTCAAAGATAACCTCGTAACTCAGCGAGTTTATTTTTTAGGCTACTTAGATTTTCTTTTATATCTTCCAGCATACTCTACTCTTTTCTCCTATTAATTATAACAACGCCCCCCTCAACCGTCAAGCCTTCCTTTAAAAGCAACTCTTCTTTCTTTTTAGCGCCCAACGCAAATCCACCTAAGGTACCGCCGTTCTTCACCACCCTATGACAGGGTATCGTGATCGGAAACGGGTTTATTTTTAAAACCTGCCCGACTGCCCGAAACGACTTAGGGCTACCTGCTTTTTTAGCTACCCATTTATAAGACCTAACTTGGCCCTTGGGAATTTTGCAAGTAACTAAAAGCACTCGTTTCTGGAATGGAGTTAACTTCTGGTCCTTTAAAAGTCTAGTTATATTCCTGCTCATATCTTACGCCTTATAAATTACAAATCACAAATTCCAAATTACAAACAAATTACAAATTACAATTAACAAACTCCTTAATTTGTGATTTTGGTCATTGTTTATTGTATATTGTTTGTGATTTGTATATTGTAATTTGTGATTTAAACCTTACTGTCTTTTAAAATAACTGGCGATCTCCTTGGCCACTTTCTTTGTTATTCCCTTAACCTGAAGCAACTCATCCATCCTTGCTTTTTTGATATTTTCCAATGCTCCGAAATGCCTTAATAGAGCTCTTTTGCGCGTTTCGCCTATACCCTCTATCGCATCAAGTTCCGAATGATAGCTTTCCCGCTCTCGCAATAAATGATGATATGATATGGCGAAGCGATGGGCCTCGTCTCTTATCCTCTGAATAAGCTGAAGTATGCTCGAGTTCCTGGGAAGCTTTAACGGCTCTTTTTGGTCAGGCAGATAAATATGCTCAAATTCCTTTGCTATGCCGATAACAGGCACCCGCGAAAGTCCCAGCTTATCCAGCTCGTCTTTTGCCGTAGATAAGTGCCCTTTGCCGCCGTCAATGATCACAAGGTCGGGAAGGGGCAGCTTCTCATCCAAAACCCTCCTGTATCGCCTTGATATAACCTCTCGCATCATTTTATAATCATCGATCCCGTCAACTGTTTTTATTTTGAATTTCCTGTATAACGCGCGGTCAAACTTCATGTTATAGAAAGATATCATAGAGCCGACCGACTGGTCGCCGGCGAAATTCGATATATCAAACGCCTCTATCCGCATCGGCGGTTTTTCAAGGCGAAGGACCTGCCTTAGCTCCTCCAGTATATCTTTAAAATTGAATTTGACCTTTCCCCTGACCATCGCGCTTAATGCCTCGATCCTATTCCTTATCCTTGCGGCTTCTTCAAAATTCAACTTGGCCGAAGCTATAGCCATCCTTTTAGTAAGTTCTTCCAAAAGTGCGTCTTTCTTGCCTTCTAAAAATAAAATGAGCTCTTTTACTATCTCATCATACCCTGTCTTATCGATATTGCCGACACATGGCCCTACGCATTGCCTGAGATAGTAATTGAGACATACGTGTTTCGGAAGCTTATTGCAGACCCTTAAGGAAAATATCCTTTTTATCATATACGTTGCCTCGCGCAGAAGTTTAACATTCGTGTATGGGCCGAAATACCTCGAGCCGTCATCCGTCATTTTGCGGGTAATAAAAAGCCTGGGGTATGTTTCCGCAAGGGTCAGCTTAAGGTAAGGATAACTCTTATCATCTTTTAGCTCGACATTATACCTGGGCTTATATTTTTTTATCAGAGAAGATTCTAAAATGAGGGCTTCACCTTCGCAGGTAGTAGGGATATTCTCTATCTTCGCTACTTTAGAAATAAGGGCATCGAGCCTCGCCGAGGGCACATATTTCTTATAAAAATATGAAGAGACCCTTTTTTTTATGTTTCCGGCCTTGCCCACATATAGCACCTCTCCGGCAGGATCCTTCATAATATAAACGCCGCATGTAAGCGGCAAATTCTTTATCTCTGTTTTAATGTCGATACCCATCTGAAGGCTTCCTTCATCTCCCTGACCTTTAACGCTACGGCCGAAACAATAAAAATACAGATGTTTATACCTATAAGAATAAAAAGCTTCAAAGTGCATAATAGCCTGCCTCCGCCATCGAAATCAAAATAAGAAGTCCTTAAAAGCGCATAGCCGGCTAATCCCATAACAAGCGATGCTAAAAGCACGCGAATAAAAGTATCCCTTATCGCTTCCATATCAAGTGCGCCTATTTTTTTCTGAAGCAGTGAAAGCAGGAAAAAGAAATTGAACGTGCCTGCGATAGATGTCGCCAGCGCCAATCCTCCTATTTTTAACGGCCACATTAAGATCAGGTTAAGAACCGTATTTATCGCAAGGGCCTTTGCAGCCGTTTTGACAGGCGTGAGCGTATCGTTAATCGCGTAGAAACCGTTGACCAAGATCTTTACGCCGGCATAAGCAAATAAACCAAAAGAATAGAAAAGGAGAGCACTGTATGTAATAGACGTCGAATAAGAATCAAAGGCGCCCCTCTCCAAGAGAATCTTTATAATCGGTCTGCCTAGAACAATGAGACCTGCGGCCGCCGGTATTACAATGAGAAATATCACACGCAATGAAAAAGAAAGGGTTCGTTTCACGCCTTCCATATCTTTTTTCGCGGAATAAGCGCTCATTGTCGGCAAAGTTACCTGGGCGAGCGCGATGCCGAATATAGCAAGAGGAAGCTGAAGCAACCTATTAGAATAATACAATGCCGCTACACCTCCCATGCCCACAATCCACGAAAGCGAGCCGAGCATCGTGTCTATGAAAATATTGAGTTCGTAAACAGCCGTTCCCATGAGCCTGGGCAAGAGCAGAAAGAGAATTCGCCTTGCCTCCGGATGAAACAACACAAAATCTTTTTTTATCCTTAGGCCTTTTTTATATAGAACGGGTAATTGCAAGCCGAGCTGCATCGCGCCGCCGATCAAGGCACCTATGGCCAACCCCATCACCCCTATTCTCGGGCAAAAAAATAAAGCTGAAAGTATCATTGAAATATTCATCAAAGATGAGCCAAACGCAGGCGTGGTAAAGTGCCTTAACGAATTTAATACGCCCATTGAATACGCGGAAAGCCCTATTAGCAATATATAAGGAAAGAGGACCCTGTTCAGCATTATTGTGATCTCGAGCTTGTCGGGCTCTTTTATAAAGCCTGGCGCGATCAATCTAACGATCAGCGGAGAGGCTATGATGCCCAATATTGTAATAACGCTAAGGCTGACAATAAGCACATTTAGAAGCACCCTTGCCAGATGCCAATACTCAGCGTCACTTTTTGTCATCTTGTATTCGGTGAGCACGGGGACAAACGCTGCGTTTGTGGCGCCTTCCCCTGCTAGGTCCCTCAACATATTAGGGATCCTGAAGGCGACAACAAAGGCCTGGGCAAACATACCGGTACCAAAAAGTTGAGCGATTACAATATCCCTGATAAAACCAAGGACCCTGCTTAAGCACGTCGCCATGCTTATTATCCCGGTAGATTTTATGATCGCGCGCTTTTCCATTGACAATCTCCAGAAAAATAGTATACTAAAATCCTGTTTGGTAATTAACTAATTAATCGAAAAAGGAGATACGCGATGCCACAATTAAAAGCAGCATATCAGTACATTAAAGTAAGTAAGAAAAAACACATACGGAACCAAGACGTAAAAAATGAAATCAAAACGTTAGTTAAGCAATTTACAACCCTTGTAGCCTCTAAGGATTTTGAAAACGCGAAAAAAACTTTTTCAATTCTCGTCAAAAAAATCAATAAGGCAAAAAGTAAAGGTATTATACACAAAAAGGCAGCCTCGCGAAAGATATCTCGCCTCGCAATAAAGGCTGCCAAATTCAAATAGTCAGAAGCTATCAATCAGCGCAAAGCCTGCTTATTAAAACATCCAAAATAAATTCAGGTTTAGACGAACTTGTTTTTATGGACCTTTCGGCGACAAAGAGAAGCTTGAGTTTTTCTTTCAATTCATCTATCTTAAAATTGTCCAATAAACCGGCCAGCTTATTCATATAAAAACGCCTCAGCCCCAGTTCGCGCAACACGACATCCTGGTTCTTGCCGGTCTGGAGCGCAAGTTTCGCCAAAAGCAGTTTTCTTAAGTACCACCCTATAAGGCCTATAATTTCGTGCGCTTTCTTCCCGTGCTGCAGAAGGTTCTTGCATAACAAAAGCGCCTTGGAAGCGTCTTTGGAACCTATGTAATCCACCAATATAAATACATCTTCTTTCACGCTTTTGCCTATTATTTTCTCGACATCTTCCAGGCTTATTGCATCCTTTTTGTCTATGAAGGAAATCAGTTTTTCAACTTCTTTTGAAAGAACTCCCAAATCATTCCCTGATAATTCTTTTAAAAGCTCAACGGCTTCTTTTGTTATCTTTTTACCCGAAGAAGCCGCTATTTGCCTTACCCAAGCGTCTAGGGCATTATAAGAAGGGTGCTCTGCCTTAAACAACGTGGCATGTCTTGAAAGAGCGGTTAAAAATTTATCTTCCATAAACTGCCTGCCGGATTCCTTGCTCGATTCTAATATGAGGCAGGCACTCTCGGGCGGGTTTTTCAAAAAAGAAAGCAGAATATCTCTTTTTCTTTCCTCTAATTTTTCGACATCTTTTATCACAACAACTCTTTTTTTGCTAAGAAACGGGGCGGTTTTGGCGCTTGATAATATATCTTCTATACCTGAATCTTTTGCGGAAAATGATATGAAATTCAACTCTTTGTTGGATTCGTCTAAAAATCTATTTTTTGTCTTTTGTATGAAATCTTCTTTAAGGTAGGACTCTTCGCCGATCAATAAGTAAACGTTGCCTTTTTTGGGATCTTTCATTACCAACCTTCTATTATCTTTTCTACAACCCTTCTCGCGAGGTCTGTAATGGCGTTCTGCTCGGTGCCAGATTCCGTCCCGGCTAAAGTGCCTGTGATGGTATATGTTGATTCCCCTGCGAATGATTTTTCATCTACGAGGACGACATTGTTAGATAGATCGGTAAATTTTATATTCACTATGATTTTTAATCTGTATTCATCGACATTTTGATCGTCTGTATATTGCAAAGGTTCTTTTAAGAAATCGACAACCTCACACATGAGCTCGCTGTCGGCCTTTTCTTTCTCATTCACAACTTTTAAATTGCCGTCGAATATAAAACGCTCTTTCAGGGTCTTCGTAAGATCCCTCTCAAGCCCCGGCCTATATATCGAAAGGCGGTTATCATATGTGGTTTCCCTTGTAAAATCTATTTTGTTAATTACCGGTTCTATGTATACCGTGCGCAGATGCGGAGCCAGAAGCGATTTCGTTGTGTAACCGCAACCCGATATTGTAAACAAAAGGACAAGCGCCAAAAGTAAAATTTTCTTCATTAGCTACTCCTATTTATAAATTACTTCTTGGTATTCGGCCCCACTTTTCGCTCTATAATTTTTAACCTCGAGAGCGCTTTAACGGCACAGTCTGTATCTGGAAACTTAGACAAAATTTCATTGTAATATATGATGGCGCTTTCGTAATGTTTCTGCCTGTCGTAAAAGTAGGCTGCCTGATAAATGTTTTCCGCTTTTCTCTCTTTTAACTTGCGCAGCGTGGCTGCGCCTTCTTTGCTAAGCTCTGTATTTCCGGGCTGCTTTGCATATTCCTCGAACTGCTGCATAGCCGTATCCGTAGGGGTTTGGTCATATGCCGGGTCCAACGATGCCTTGTATGTACAAAATGCTATTTCATATTTCGCATCATCCACCAGCTCGCTTTCGGGGTAGGAATCAACCAATTTTTGAAATTCTACTATGGCCTCGCCGTAATTCTTCTCTTTTTTATAGGTCTCACCTATTTTAAATTGAGCGAGCGGGGCATATTTACCGTAAGGGGCATTATCCGCTACTCTTCTGAATATTTCTACAGCCTTATCCGTAGCTGGCAGGAGCGCCATGCCCAAAATCTTGGTTTTATGGCCGGTAAGAAACAGATTGCCTATCCTATACTCCCTCTCCACTATTTCATCGATCTTATCGGTAAATGGGTAGGTATCTATCGTCTTTTGGTAGGTAAGATAAGCCTTGTAATAATCTTCCATATCTTCGTGAGACCGCCCCACGTAGTACTGCGCGGTGGGGGCAAGTTCTGATTTTGGATAGAAGCGTAAAAGCTTCTGGAATTCGCCTATGGCGCGCTTATAATCAATGCCCTTATAAAACCCCATTGCAAAATCAAATTGCTCCTCCGGGCTATCCTTTACGGCATACTTAGGATTTATCCATTTACCGGTTTCGGGAGTCCATACCCAATACGCAAACGCCTTAAGAGGCATAAGGCATAGAAGTGCGGCTAATAGTGATATAATTATTTTCTTAGTCATACTAGAATTATCCTTTCGAGCTAAGTTAATATAACAAACAAATCGCTATTTGTCAAGGGAATCGAGATAGGGACTTACAATAAGGCGGGAGCTTTTTAGCGTTTTACATCCAGCTGATTAACCGTTTCGATGTATTTGGCAACTTCTTTTTTATCTTCCTTGCTGATCTCTAAAAATTGGTTTCCTACGTCGTATTGGTCGCCAAATGGAATTTTTCTAATCCAGGCTATTTTAGAAATGGCCTTGATCTGACGGATTGTCGTGGGGATATTGATTGTTACAAGCAGGCGGTTGGCTAATGATAAGAACTGATCCGAATTAAAACGAACACCACCCTCACTTATATCGTTAATTAAAACACCTTTTGGACTTTTACCTTTTTCCCGTAAATTTACATAACTCATCGGCAAGCGGGATTTTATCCGCTTATGCCGGCGTCGTTCCATCGCGTTTTCTTCCATTTATAGTACCTTTCGTTTGATAGTAGTGTACCACAACTATATGGTTTTGTCAAGAGTAAAACAAAAAAAAGTTAGTTTTTGTTTTTTCGCTAAAAAAGCCACTTTGCCGGACCTTTTCCATTAAAAATTAGAAACTAAGCTCGCTCTTTTTCTCCTCTATTAAAACCAAAAATAATGACTAGTAAAATATAGTAAAATAGAAGATCTCCGAAAGACAATTTCCCTATTTTAAAATAGGCACCTGGAATTTTAATCAATAGAGAATTTATTTTAAATAGAGTCAAAACGAATAATTCGCAGCTCGCCGCAAACGAAGGCGCCAAAATAGGCGCTAATATACCTATGCATATCAAAGCAAAACTAGCCGCTGTTATAAGTGTCATATAAGGGACTATGATCATATTTGCTATTACAGTAATCGGTGAAATGATTTTAAAGTAATACGCAATTATGGGAAGAAGCCCAATCCAGGCAGCCATGGACGTAGAAAACGTCAATATTACGAATCTCGCCCACGTCTTTTTCTGAAACGTCTCGGGGAACAGGCTCGAGAATTTTGGAGAGAGCCAAACGATAGCTATTATGCTCAAAAAAGAAAGCTGGAAAGAAACTTCAAAAATTTGCCAGGGATTAAACGCCAGAATGGCTAATGCGGCAAGCGCTAGGGAATTATAAATGTTGCTCTCCCTCCCTATGAGATAACCAAAAAGAAAGATGAGCGCCATAATCGTCGCGCGCACAACGGGTATATTGGAACCGGTAAGAATACAGTAAATAAACAAAAGGACTATCGTGATTGCATATTGCAATTTGATATGAATTCGCGTTATTTTTAGAAGTGTCATTATTATATATGCGACTATCCACAAGTTAAGGCCCGATATGGCAATTATGTGAACGGTTCCGGATTTGACCAGATCGTCTCTCAGGCGGGCGGATAAACTTTGCCTATCGCCTAAAATAATCGCATTCACGACACCTGCCGATAGCGGGGATAAATTGCTTGTAATAATATTCCTCATACCGTGTTTGGCGCGAAAAGAAAAAGATTTTATTCTGTTGCCTGAACCGCTATTTACTATTTCAAAAGCCCTTCCCTTCTTCACGCTAACAATGGAATAAACGCCCTGGTGTTTTAAATAATCCCTGTAATTAAACCCTTTTGAAAAAGAAAACGGCCTATATAATGTGCCTTCCAAAAATACCCGCTCGCCATAGAATATTTCTCTTTTGTTAAAATCCCTTACTAAAACCGTACCGCAGACTGCCTGCCAAATATCTTCCCTTTTTAATCTCTCTGCCTTTAAAACAAATGACGAGCACCGGCCTTCATAAGCTGGGTCACTGTCAACAATGCCCATAAGATAAACCCTTTCCCCTTTATTCGGGGTAAAATTGGCGATATGGCATACCGGCAGGATCTTGGCATTTGAGAGCACTGCAGAGCCCAGAAAAAACAAGGCGCCCAGGGCAAAAATATGAAACTTTAGGTTTTGTTTTATATAGATAATACTTAGTGTGAGAAAAAGAAAGGCGAGTAAGTAAAAGACCAGGAAAGCGATTTTAATGCATGAGGCGATTATTATTCCCAGACAGAAAGCGATCGATAAGCCTACTAAGGGGTATTTCATTTGCCTTTATTCTGTTTTTATAAATTCTTTTATCTCTTCGAACTTATGCTGGCCTATTCCCTTTACTTTCTTTAAGTCTTCCTTGATCGAAAAATATCCGTTTGCCTTTCTGTACTCTATTATCCTTGCGGCAAGCTTCGGGCCTATGCCCTTGAGCGCGGCGAGCTCATCTTCTCGGGCGGTATTTATATTAACAATAGATAATTGTCCTGTTTGGCTTTTGATACCCGGCTCATTCATATTGAATATTTCGAGAGGCGACCGGTTTGTAGCCTTCTGGTAAAAAAGAAACCCCATGCCAATAAGCGCTATTAACACGAGGAATATTAAGATATACTTTTCGTATTTTGTCATACCTGCCAATTCTATATGACAATATTAACCAATTTATCCGGAACTAATATAAACTTTTTTATCGGCTTATCGCCTATCCACTGTTTTATTTTTTCATCGATAAGTACCTTTTCTTTAACGTCTAACTCGCTCGAATCCTTCGGCACTAGAATTTTACTCCTCACCCGACCGTTTATTTGAATAACAAGCTCAAGTTCTTCTTCTATTATTAATGATTTATCGTAGGCGGGCCATTTTAGTTTAAAAATACTTTCTTTATTCCCCCATTTGCGCCATAGCTCTTCTGAGATGTGTGGAACAAAAGGCGCAAGCAGGATAGCCACTGTTTTAATCGCTTCTTTCAGGGTCGGATCATCTCCCAGGCCTTCTTTTGCCTCTTGAATAGCATCATAAATCTCATTTACCAATTCCATTGTCGCGCTTATTGCCGTATTAAAATGAAAACCTTGCTCAATATCTTCAGTGACTCTCTTTATAGTCTGATGGGTTTTGCGCCTGAGCTTTTTGGAGGCCTCACTTGTGAGCTGAAATTTGTGTCCGCCTTTGTTGAAACTTCGGCGGACATCCGCCGAAGCCTTTGGCGAAGGCGGATGATTTGTAATTTGTTCGGCTACTCTCCATATCCTTCCGAGAAACCTGTACGCGCCTTCAACACCGCGGTCGGACCATTCGGCATCTTTTTCAGGGGGTCCTATAAAAAGCGTATAAAGCCTAACTGTATCGGACCCATATTTGTCTATCAGAATATCAGGGCTTACGACGTTTCCTTTAGACTTTGACATTTTCGCCCCGTCTTTTACTATCATGCCTTGGGTAAAAAGATTCTTAAACGGTTCGTCAAAACCTATCAATTTCAAATCGTACAACACCTTTGTAATAAAACGCGAGTACAAAAGATGTAGGATCGCGTGTTCTACTCCGCCTATATATTGGTCAACCGGAAGCCATTTATTTACAACTTCGCGATCGAACGGTTTTTTATCATCTTTTGGGGACAGGTATCTCAAATAATACCAGCTCGAATCGACAAACGTATCCATGGTATCGGGCTCGCGTTTCGCCTTGCCTCGGCATTTCGGGCACTTCACATCCATAAAACTCCTGCTTCGCGCAAGCGGCGATTCGCCGTGGGGCCTGAACTCGGCATCCTCCGGAAGCAGTACTGGAAGGTCTTTTTCCGGAACTGGGACCATGCCGCATTTATCGCAGTAAATTATCGGTATAGGAGCACCCCAATATCTCTGGCGCGAAATAAGCCAGTCTCTAAGCCTATAATTCACGCTGCGTTTGCCGATCTTCTTCTGCTCCATCCAGTCCGCTATTTTTCCCATAGCCTCCCTATTGCTTAGGCCGTCAAACTGGGAAGAGTTGACCATTACCCCATCTTCTATATATGCCTCTTTCATTAGCGCCGCATTAAGCTTGCCCTTAGGATTGTCAATAACAACCTCTATCGGCAGATTATACTTTTTAGCAAATTCAAAATCCCTTTGGTCGTGAGCCGGGACAGCCATAACAGCGCCTGTCCCGTATTCCATAAGGACATAATTCGCTATCCACAGCGGGATCTTTCTGCCGTTAACAGGATTTATAACATATTTTCCGGTAAACATACCTTCTTTTTCGGCATTTGTGGCAGACCGCTCTATCATGGTCTCATTTTTCGCTTTCTGGATAAAAGAGCGAACTTCTTTTTCGTTTACCGCGCCTTTTATCAGATCGTCAACTTCGGAATGTTCAGGGGCAAGCACCATGTACGTCGCACCAAAAATAGTGTCAACCCGTGTCGTAAAACAGGTAAGAATTTTATTGCTATCCGCTATTTTAAAATCTATCTCGACACCCTCGCTTTTTCCAATCCAATTTCGCTGCATGATCTTCACGCGCTCGGGCCAGTTCGTCAGTTTATCTATATCTTTCAACAGCGTTTCGGCATAAGCCGTTATTTTAAAGAACCACTGTTCCAGATCCCTCTGCGTAACGTCAGTATCGCACCTCTCGCATTTTCCTGAAATGACCTGTTCGTTGGCAAGCACAGTATTGCATGACGGGCACCAGTTCACAGCTGCTTTTTTCTTGTACGCCAGGCCCTTTTCGTATAGTTTCAGGAATATCCATTGCGTCCATTTATAGTAATCAGGCAGGCAAGACGTAACTTCTCTTGCCCAGTCATATCCGACGCCCCATCTGTTCAGCTGTTTTTTCATCGTCGTTATATTGGCGAGCGTTGAAATTCGAGGGTGCAGGCCGCCCTTTATAGCGGCATTCTCGGCAGGCAGGCCGAACGCATCCCAACCCATGGGAGTAAGGACATTAAACCCGTTCATCATCTTATACCTGGCGACCACATCTCCTATGATATAATTCCTGCCATGGCCAACGTGAAGGGACGCGGAAGGGTACGGGAACATCATAAGGCAGTAGAATTTATTCTTGGTATTCTTCTCGTCTACCTTAAATAGGCCTGTTTCATCCCAAAATTTCTGCCATTTCGGCTCGATTTCATTAAACGGGTAATGCGGTTCAGCCATTATACTGGCCTCCTATCAAATTGCGTTACCTATGTTAGCACAATGAGATAAGCTCGGTCAAGGTGAAAATAGAGGACGTAGCATATTGCTTGCCCTTCATAGCTTATCAAAATTTATTAACGCTTTTTACTCGTCAGAAATCGGGGTCTGGGATAACTCGCCCCACACCAAAGGTGTGGGGCTCAAACAATCTTGAGCCCTTTTATAAACCGATTTCTTCCTCGCAAAAAGCTAAAATTTTGAAATAGCTACTCAGAGTAATCAACATCACTTAACTTTTGTATTGACTTAGGCTTCCTTATTTGTTATATTTTAATTACTTTTGAACAACACGTGGGGATGTAGCTCAGCTGGGAGAGCGCCTGAATGGCATTCAGGAGGTCGCGGGTTCGATCCCCGCCATCTCCACCACTTCTTTGATTTACCAGGGCTATGCAGTCCCGAGTTGCTATAGCTTAAGATAAGCAACGAGGGGCATACCATTCTATCCATGCCGAAGTGGCGGAACTGGCATACGCGCCGGTCTCAAAAACCGGTGGTAGTAATACCTTAAGGGTTCGACTCCCTTCTTCGGCACCAATAAAAACTAAAAGGACGCGCTTTCGCGCGTCCTTATTTTTTATGATCTACGCTCATTAATAAAAACTATTTTTTAAACAGAATGGCTAATAAAAGAGAGGTGTTTGCTAAAATAAAAAGGCTGCTGGATTTAACAGGTATATAGCAAACGTCAAATGAACGTCCTGTAACCCTTAAGATCAAAGCCCCTAATATTAAAATATAACTAATTACCGCAAATATTTTAAACAAATTTGTCATGCTAGTCTCCTTTCTACTATTTTACGGACTGCTAAAATATATTACCTCTCAGGCATAAATAAGTCAAGCCTGCTTTTCAATAGGCTTCGTTACGCGGCAAAGCAGATATCCTAAGACTATCCCTATAAGGGCCCCGGCTGCCACATCAGAAGGAAAGTGGGCTCCAAGGTATATTCGTGAAATACCGACAAGCGCGGCAAGGCTATAGAAGAGAATCGGCCTCTTAAAACGCGCAGACATTAAAAATGCTACTAAAAATGCCGTTGTTGCGTGGCCCGAAGGAAATGAAAAACCGCTGGCTTTTTCAAGGATATTGATGTTTGTAAGAACTTCAAAGGGGCGGGGCCTACCTACCCAAAGTTTCAAAAAATATACAACATTGTATTTTATGGTTAAACCTGCCAGCAATAGCGCTCCGGATATCTTATATTCCCTTTTCCTCAATAAAAGCAGGATCAACCCCAATAAAAACGGGATCATCTCATTGCCCAGTTGAGTTATAAACGGCATCAAAAGATCAAAGAGCCTATTACTGCAACCCTGATTTATTAAACGAAGGATCGCTACGTCAAATCGAATAAACATCTATAACCTCCCCTCATCACTGTTTACAAAATTATATCGGGTCTCAGGCAAAAAAGCAACAGGTTTCAAGCGGAGAGCGCACTAAGTCACCACGTCACAAAGTCACCAAGTCACCAGTAAAACAGGTTAACTCTTATATGATAGCAATCTGAATGAGCGGCGAAATTGTAAATTTTTCCCAAATGTGGTTTTAGGACTTACGACGAGCGCCGAAAGTGTAGTACTGAACTATTAGTGCAGTAGGCGCGAGGAGTAAGTTCAAAACCACGGGAAAAATTTACTTGAGCCGCAATTCCAGTTGCTATCATTACCCTATAGGACAACGTCTCTGCGCCCTATCTATCCGCTTGTCGATTTATCGAGTAGAGCGGCAATGACAGGAGCCTGGGCCATTGTTCATACCAACCCTCTTTATGATCAGCGCCTTTTACTGCCGTTACGCTCGAGTAATTTTTGTCATTCGAGCGTTCGGCAAATTCTTTCGTTATAAAAACAGGTATTTGCTTGTCATTCTCGCCGGCGAAATGGCGCTGCGGGATACGGCTTACAGCCTCGGCAACGTCTATCGGATTGAGCGACCCGTCAAGCGGGCTAACATTATGATAGCGGCCAAGCGCCTTGTGGTCCAGATTTCCAGCGATCGTCCTAATACTTGCCACGTCGTCACGGCGCGAGGCAATAAGTATAGCAACTGCCGCGCCTCCGGAATATCCTATAAGATTTACTTCTTTCGAACCGCTCTTTTGGCGGAATTGCTCTACGGTTTCATTCATCGATGAGATAACCTCTTCCGAAAACCTTTTTGTAGTCCAATATACAAAGCTGCACTCGGGGTTTTCTGAGGTTGAATATTGACCAGGCCGGGCAAGATAAACTATGTTTGCCGATGGATCGGCAGCGGCTAGCCTAAACACCAGAGGATGCAAAGGTGTAGGGTCACCAGAGGGTTTAGAGCGCGATATCCAGGAAAGGCCGTCACCTTCGATATAAACGGTTAATGGTCCAGAGGGTTTGCGCAATTTATAATAAGCCGTCAAAACGAAATTCTTAGTTTTGATAAAAGATTTTTCGAATCCGCTTGTGTCTGCGATCTTATCGGCATAGGCTGTTCTGTCGGCGAATTGCGAAATACTGGCGCAACCTGAAATCGCTAAAAGGCACAGTACAAAGGCGTAACCTGCGGCTAGCCTCTTAAAAGCTATATTTAACATTCGCAAGACCTGAATGGGAATAAAAATCCTCTTTTATTTCGCAATCGTAGTCAACGGCAAAGGTAATATTGTTTTTTGTGAGAAAGGTTATCTTAGCGCCGAGATCGTAGCTCGCTTTAGCCGGATTGAATCCTTCGGTCTTGAACGAGCCACCCCCGCCTGTAAAGGTAGAGGTGGTTTGTTGCTTATCTCCTACAAAATCATACAGCCACCTGAAGTGGACTTCAGGAATAAATGTGCCGTTTTTGCAGTTCATCGGCGCTTCGAGTTTTGCGCCCAGGCCTGACTGCAGTAAGTCGTAGTTTTGTTTTTCAACTTTAAGGTTTAGGGCTCCGGCGTTTGTTTCTTCATAGCTATCAACATACAAATGCATATAATGGAGCGACACGAGCGGCGTAAGCATGAGTTTACCCATATTAAAGAGATAGCCGCCTTCGACAAAGGCCGAATACTGCTGCCCGTTATAATCTGAATCTGCCGTGCGCTCTATGGCACCTACTGTAATATGCCTGGAACCGTCGTAATTATTATACGCGAAGCTAAATGCCCAATCGAGATAATAAGGATTGGTATCTCCATGGAATCCGCCGTAAATATTCGCCTGGTAGCTGTCAATATCGGTCCTGCCGCTATTATCTTTTGACCTTACAAAAGTCTGGGCATATCCTCCGCTAAGGCCTATCCTTGTTTTGTCATCACGAAGAGACCTGTCAGCGCCTAACGCGCCGCCGTATACGTTCGCATTATAACCATTGCTTGTGCCGCGCTTAGATTGATGGGCGTAGGTGCCGAATCCCTGGGCCCAAATATCGACGCCCTTTAAACTGTCACCCGTAGAGATACCGGTAAGCCCTTCGCTGATAGACGCTGTATTTATAATATTCTGCACCCTTCCAACAGCTGTCTGGATAAACTGATTTAACGTCGAATAACTTGCCGTGGTAAGGCCGCTATCGGTAACAGGCACGACTGTATTGAGGGCATTGGAGATTGCCTGGTTACTTGAAAGACTATCGAGTTCGCCTAAGACGGTTGCCATATCGGCCTGTGGCCCCGCCCGATCCCGCGGATTCGAGGGCTACGCCGGCAGCGCTTCCATTGCTATTACCTGAGGCTGCCCCATTGTAGGTATTAACACGCGTAGCCGTAAGGGTCAGGTTCCCGCTTGAGGTACTGGCTGAAAAATCTACCATTGAGCTATTATCAGTAATTGTGCCCGGAGCGTTAACGCCTAAGCCGCCGTTACTATCGATTATCTTAAATGTTGCGTTATTGGCAATATAATTACCCACGCTGATATCAAGCGCACTTGACCCGCCTACAACAGCATTCCCGCTCGCCGCAATATTCCCGAATGAAGAAGCGCCGTTTATGGCAACTTTGAGCTTTGAGTTATCATTTTGGGTGTAAATACCCGTTCCGCTCAGTGTAAGGGTATTGGCCCCTATATCCAAGATAGATGTAGCGCTATTGTTTAAGGTAAGGTTCCCGTTTATAGTACGATCGCCGCTTAATGTGGCAGTGCTGCCGCTTTTTATAGTTGTAAGGGTAGCCGCTATGTTATGGTCAAGTGTAACATCGCCGTTAAAGTTGACCGCAGCGAGCTTGTTGCCGCCTACAGTGCCCAAGTCGCCGCCAAGAGTAGTGGTGCCGTTAAAATTAACTGTCCCCTGCCCATTATTCGATGAAGTAACGGCTGAGTTGATACTCTTTCCCGCGGCCACATTCACTGTACCGTTGCCCACCATTGTAAATGTCGTGGCAAAAACATCATTATTAAAAGTATCGATTGCCCCTGTTACACCTGCCTTTACTTCTGCCAGTTTATTAGAGCTTGTTCCGACAGGCCCGTATATAGTGCTTGAACCTAAAAGGGATAGGATCCCCTGATTATTCGCACTTGTGGTAATACCTGTGCCTGTCCCGTAAAATATACTTTTTCCTCCGGCTATTGTAACTGTGCCGAGCCCTCCGAAGTTTAACTGCTTTACATACGTATCGCCTCCGAGCGCGAGCGTTTTTCCGGTGCCGCCGTTAGCATTTATTATATTAAGGTAATTAGCCCCGCCTACATCACCACCTATGGCAGTATTGCCTACGGTGGTTAGGGTACCTATGCCGTCAGTATCAACCTCTATAAACGCGATATCTTGAGCATCGGCTGTGGTGAAAAGGGTATGGTTCGTAATATATTCTACGCCTAAGGTGTTAGGGGTAGTGCCGCCGTCTGCCCAGTTCTGGTCAGCACCATCGATTTTTTGTTTCCCTACAGGAATTACTCCTGCGCAAGAGTCTACAATAGCAAATATAATATAAAACATTGCTAAAAGAAACGGGAAAGATCTTCGCATAAATTCTCCTTATAATATTGATACTATTTTAAGGTTATTTTTCTTGTGTATAAATTATACATAGTAGACGAGGATTTTACAAGAGGATTCAAAAAAATCCAGCAATGCTACTATTAAGCGATAGCTTGCGATGCCGCATAGGCTGTCGCGGCGCACCAGTGAATATTGTACCCACCGCAACCGCCGGTATAGTCAAGCGCTTCGCCTAAAATATAAAGCCCTTTCGTCTTCTGCGATTCAAAGGTGCGGGGGTTAACTTCATCGCAGGAAATACCACCAAGGGAAACCTGCGCCTCTTCAAGCGGGCGCGTTCCTGTGATCTCAAGCCTGAAATCTTTTAGCTTGCGATACATATCGCGAAGTGTCTCTTCTGAAAGACATTTCTTGTGGCATTCGGGTTTTAAGCCAATGGCGCGGATGAACGCGCTTATAAAACTATGCGGCAGGACACCGCCAAAAATGCTCGGCCAGGTTTTATCCCGGCTTTTATGGTATAGCGTTTTAAAATATTCCGCGGTGAGATCCTTCTCGGGCAGGAAGTCAATATGTATCTCAACGCGCCCCTTTTCCCTATACTGTGACACGACGGAACTCGCGTAGAGCGTATTCGGGCCTGAAATCCCGTATTCGGTGAATAATAACTCTCCCTTTCTTTTAAAGAGATCTTTAAAATATATTTCAACCTCCATTTTAATGCCGGCAATGTTATGGAGAACTGACTTCGGGGTTTCGAGCGGCACGATGCCCGGAATTTGTGGAATGATCATGTGGCCTAATTTTTTTAAGATAAGGAGGCTTGAGCCGTCTGTCCCAAGCTCCTGGTATGCGGACCCGCCTGCCGCGTAGATAACAATATCCGAAAAAGCCCTGCCTTGCCGGCCTTCTTTTTTCCATTCTACCACAAAAGGTTCATTGGATTTTTTTGTAACAACCGTGACTTCAGTATCAAATTGTGTATCGACAGTTTCAGAGGATAAATTTTGCTCTAAGAAGAAAGCGATCGTTTTTGCCGAGTTAGTATATGGGAAAAGTCGGCCATATTCATCATGTCTCGACGGGATCCCGTTATTGAATAAATAAGACTTAAGGTCCAGTTCCGAAACACGCTTAAATGCTTCTTTCTGCCATGCCTTAGAGCCGGCGAGCGAAATATAGTCGCCTTCGTTCATGGAGATATTAGAATAATTGCACCTGCCGTTGCCTGAGGCGTGGATTTTCCTGAACGGCCGGAGGGTTTTTTCCAGGACGAGAATATTTCTTTTTTCCAGGGCCTCGCAAGCATTTAAGAAGCTTAAGAAAAACCCTGCCGATGCCCCGCACCCGATGATGATGATCGAATAGTGAGATTTTACCCGTCCCGCGACTTTCATTAAGCCTCTTTTTCTTAGTTAATATATAGTATACAGTATGCAAGGAAGGACGTCAAAAGGATTGATAGTAACTGGAATCGTGGCTTCAGGCCCCTCGGATGTTTCTATTCGTCACATCTTCGGGATGAAATTCACTTCGTAAATTTCAAAATTTTTCCGACTCATCCAGATTACTATCATACAAGAACAAACTTAATATATGGGGTGGGTAATAGGGTGGCACCAAAAGGAACGTCCCCGATCTTGCGTCTAAAGTTTAATAATTATGCACTGGCCGCTTTGTAAATAACATGGTTTTTCTGGTTTATCCGAAAAAAATTCATCAACAGCCATTTTAGCGCCTGGACAAGTTAGCAAGCCATAATCATCAAAGATCATTATGCCGCTCCGCTCCATCCGCGGATAAAAAAATTCACAACAATCCATAACCGATTTATAGATATCCACATCTATATGGACCAGGCAAAAACTCAGATTTTCTATAGGTTTTGCGGTCGTGGGAAAATAGCCCTGATGATAATAAATATTTTTATAATCGCGCAAGCAATCTTTAACACTCTCTAAAGAAGTATCTTTGAAATCTCCTTTTTTGTGAATATCGCGATTTACATCTGCTGACGGCATCCCTGTAAAGGTATCAAATAGGTGCAATGCTTTGTTTTGTGATTTAAACATCTCGGCCAGTAATTTTGCTGTACCTCCTTTATATACACCAACCTCAACCGCATCACATGGAAAACTTGCCACCTGTTTTGCCAATTGATAAATCATAAAACATTTTTTTTTGCTCACAAGCGTATGATGCTTTATTTTTTTCATTAATTCATTAAAATACGTGTCGCTTTCCCATAGTCGAATAGGATTAGGTCGACCTAGACAGTTATTTAGAATTTGGTACCCTAACAATGCCGGCCTTTGTCTGAACAACGATTTTATCCTTAAATTCATACTCTCCCCGTTATGCTTTAGAATTCCTATGGGAACGTTCCCCAAAGGGACAAGAACAGTATACAGTATGCAGGGAAGGACGTCAAAAGGATTGATAGTAACTGGAATCGCGGCTTAAGACAGAGTCACCACGTCACCAGTAGAGCGATTAGCGGTTAGCGATTAGATAGTCCACAGTCCACAGACTATAGACCACAGTAGGGCGGTTAGCGATTAGGTTTTAGGTGATAGGTTGTAGGTAATAGGAACGGGTCTAAGATTGGGCAAGGGACAGGTCTAAGATTGCCACCGTACCTGTCCCCAGAAACGCAGTAGAGCGTATAGCGTACGGCGAACGGCGGATAGCGTATAGCGACTAGCGTTTAGCGATTAGGGACGGGTCTAAGATTAGGCAAGGGACAGGTCTGAGATTACCGTCGTACCTGTCCCTGGAAACTACT
>Ga0210056_1000119_pt1 | contig 54495 bp, 51 predicted proteins | sample CryGeyCG2014_080_2_FD_183965 | JGI IMG/M metagenome (GOLD analysis project Ga0210056, IMG submission 183965) | Groundwater microbial communities from aquifer - Crystal Geyser CG07_land_8/20/14_0.80 (SPAdes) (version 2) | ecosystem: Environmental > Aquatic > Deep subsurface > Groundwater | place...
ACAATATCCAAGTCTAGAAACAGAGCAGTGCCACTTAATCCATAAAAGTCTTTGCGAAAGATAGATAGTTTATGCCACCACCCTGTAAGAGAACCATCATATAGAGGTAATACTTTGATCCCTTCCAAAAGCCCTTCAGCATCTTCGGTAATACAATAAAACGCAAACGGCACACCTAGATTTTTCTTTACCATTGAATACAGTTGATTAACATCACTAGCTGGGTATTTGCCACCCCATTTTAAGCAAATTACCTTTAATTTTTTCATTTAAATAACCTCTTAAATAAGTCATAAAACAATATTTGATAAAACTTCATGCCCCACCATCTTTGCGAAAATGCCTGTTTTAATTTCTGCAGACCTAACCTAAATTCATTTACTCGAAAATATTACTTAGCAAGCAAAGCTCTTTTTTGTGCTAAGTAAGCATACTTCAAACCCAAACATGACTTTAGACTGGACACAGTAACTCTAAGCGATTGTATGAAAGGAGTGATAATGTAAAATAAAATTTTGGAAGTATCTGTAGTCACTGACTATTGCTATAATTTGAAATAATATCAATATTCATCGATTGCGTTAACGCGATAAATCGCTTTTGAAAATCATCATTTTTATCTAACACCGCTTGCACTTCAATCTCTGGACGTAACCATTTAGTCGTCAGAAGTGCGGTACCAATATCACCTAAAACAATACAATCCTTAGCAAGCATTGGTAAACAGAATTCAAATGCCATCTGAGCGGGCACAATGTCATAAACGCCTAACGATTTTAGATTAAGCACATCATCGGTAGACATCCGAGGGTGATATTTCACACCTACTTTTTTGCCCGTAGCGATTTCTTGAATAATTCGTTGTTTTAAACGTGCTGCATAATTAGGGATTTTTTTTATGTTATTAGGATGAGGAATCAAAACCAATAAATCCACTTCACGGATTTTTTCAGTATTCACTCCTAGAACAGTTGCCAATGAATGACTCAAGCCCAAAAGTTCGCTCGATTTAAACCAGTTTACGTTAATCGTCATTAAAGACTTCTTCTGCAAAGCCTCGACCGCTAAAGACGGTTGAAATAACCAGGCCTGGTGAATTAAGCTTGATGCTCCGACCGTTTTTGGTTCCTCCCACCAGAGCCCATAACTCAGCTTTTTAAGCAAAGCATTAACACCATCTTTAAACAGATGTGCTTCTCTTCCTGCATAAGAATAGAGTCCATCATCCAAGTAAACACCATTAACTGATTCACCTATCTCTTTCAAATAATGCATCGCATACTGAAATTCAATGCGACGATCACTACCGACCATTATTTGATTAGGCTTAAATTGTTCTAAACCATCACGGAGCGTAGCAAAATTTTGCCGTCTTTCTTTAAGTTTTTGCAAGCCTTTGGCCTGTCCAGGTAAAAGTTTTATTTGTTTAAAGGGGGACTGCTTCCAATCTAGCAATGCCTTAGAATATGGATTATTATCCATTTTTCGTTGATCGATCAGCCAAAGCTCCATAACTGTTTGAGAATCTTGCTGCAAAGCAAAAGCGGCACTTAACAGAACATTTAAGGGCGTCGAAGGTAAAAAAAGTAACCTTTCCAAATTCATTCCGCCTTGATTTTATGTTTAAGTTCATCAATCGACATTGATTTAATCCCTAAAGCCTCACACAAACGGCTCAGTTCAAGAGAAACTTGTTGATCAGCATGAACAATCGACCACACTGTCATTTTAGGACTGAGCAATCGGCTCGTAATCAAGGTAGAAGAAAACTCAGCAATCAGCGTGGCTGATGATAATAAAGGTAACAGCACCTCAAACGGCAACTCAGAAGGTAAAATCGTCACTTGATCAGAAATGACGGCCAACCCTAATAAATCTTGCTGATTGGCATTCGGGTGATACTTCACCGCAACCTTATGCCCTTGAGAAACCAACGCCCTGATTAAGTCTTTGATTGACAATTCATAGCTAGGAAACTTAGCAAAGTTTTTTTCATCCGTAATGGTCAGAATAAAATCCACTTTGTGCAGATTAATAGGCAAATCAAACAAGCCTCCCCAGCACGTAATAAAATCTTGAAATAGTGCTGACTCAAACCCTTCTAGAGGTAATTGGGTTCTTACTTTGGACTGTAAAATGGAGCAGGCCTGCTCAGGGTAGGCTAACCAAACTTCGTCAATATAATCCGATGCACCAATCGTTTTCGGCGTTTGCCACCAAGCACCATATACAAGCCGCTTAAGCGCTTGGTCGACTATCCGCTCGGCAAATGCGCTCGAAGATTTTCGTCCAATGTAGCTATACAAACCCTCGTCCAAATAAATAGAACGTAAGCTTGGAATTTCTTTTTTTAGAAAGTGCGCTAAAAATTGAAATTCAACATGACGATCATTGCCGACAAAAATTTGTGAGATATGACAAGCTTTTGCAAAATTTAATAAGATTCCTGCATTCTTCTTCCGCTGCTTTACGGAAGTTATCGAGTCATCTAAATAGAGAATCTGATCCTCTGATCCTACCAGGTTCAATAGGCAAGGTTGTAAGTCTTGAAAACGCTTTTTATTAAAACGTGTAAAAGCCCAGCAGGCTTTATTGTTTGGTCTTGATGCGGCAACCGCCGCCGCAATTAACAAGTGAAAAACCGAAGAAATAATATACAGATCTTTAGTCATTCTGTTGCAAGATACCTTGAATAATCTCTTTAGCACGCGTGTCTTTAACAATCACACCATACTTCTGCAACACGCTAACCGCATCCTTATCCAGAACAAGACGTTGCCATTCTTGGTCAATCACACCATCATTAGCCATTCTGACCCAACGACGATAATGGTCGCCCATTTTTGATACGCCTTTTGCTAATAAAGTTTGTCTATTTTCAATATGATTTAAGAAATGCGCCTTTGAACCAATACCATAATGATAAACCAACGCTTTATCTGAAGTAGTTGCATTCAACCAAGACCACCAATGCCATGCTCGATGATTTCCGCCCTTAATACGAACTAAACCATGCAAATTAACCATCACTTTGCCATGAATTTTGCCCAACTGAATCGACATATTATCTTCTTTAAGTTGGTTCTTTTTAGGATAAAAAATAGGATGTTTAGCCCGGTAGGTGCGCTCATAAAAAGGTTTTGATTCCGACTCCGTGTCCAATTGAACATTCGAACGTACGAACTCGATAATTGAGCCCCATTTAGACAGCCCCTCTTTTAAGGAAGCTCCCTGAGGCATCCAAAACTCGTCTGCATCATTAGAGATGATCCAATCCGCACTCATCACATTACGCGCAATCAGCGCCATCTCAGTACGCCAGTCACTTTGCCTATAATCAACAACCGGACGATCGATCAAATGTAACTCAAACTCCTGGGCTAGTTGCTTTAATACTTCAAGCGTACCATCGGACGAACCATTATCAAGAACCACAAAGCAATCAACCCCTAACGCTGAATGAACCCTGATATTGGCTTCAATCAAATCGATCTCATCCTTTACCATCAAACTCATAGCCAACTTCACAGGTTGCGAACCAAACTGTCTAAAACTAAATAGTTTAAATAAACTTAACATTTGACGCTTTCCTTAAGACTCATAACTGAGCTCCAATTGATTTTCCAAACATTGCCATACACTCTTCGCATCCAAACCTTGCAAGGAATGTTGTTCTTGAATGGAGTCTTTAAATTCTTTTATATAACCAGGGGCACAAGGTGACTCTAAGCGAGTAACTTTAGAACCATACGCTCCAACCAACTTGGGATCTGTCACCCGGTAGATGACCACCATCGGCACATCCAAGGCTGCTGCCACATGGGATAATCCTGTATCAACCGAAACCACCGCTTTTGCAAACTTTAAACAACACGCCATGGTATTCAAGTCTAACTTTTGACTCGGCACCCAGGCCTTTATGCCCGAAGGGGTATGGTCATTTTCAACGGTCTTGGCGACCCGCTCTGCCCGCTGCTTTTCTTCCTGGTTGCCCCAAGGCAAAACCACTTGCAACCCTTGCGCCACTAACGCATGCAGCAATTCGATCCAATAGGTTTCCGGCCATAACTTTGTGTCCCAGGTGGTGCCATGCAAGAACACCACATAGTCATCCGCTAGTTGCGGCAATTTTCGCCAGGCCTGGGTCGCCAAGTGGTAATCTAATGCATCTTCTGCCGGCTGAGGATAGTGCAACGCTTTGGCAAATAATTCTCTTAATCGCGTAATGGCATGCTGCTGCTTTGCAACCGAGTACCGCTGGTTATAAAATAAAGATGCCAACTTTTCACGGGCACTGCCCCAATCCATCCCCGCTGACGGGGATTTGATTTTATTCACCACCCAAGCACTTTTTAATAAGCCTTGCGCATCAATGACCAAGTCATACTGAGTTTGGTTAATTACCTCAAAAAACCGTTTCATCTCAGGTCGAGACCGGAAAGGGTGCTTTCGCCAATCCCGTAATTTGATCACATACACCTTATCCACCACAGGATGCCATTTAGGAATTTCTTGAAATGCTTCTTCCACCACCCAATCCACCTGCAAATCAGGAATTGCTTTCATGGCATCTGTCAAGGCGGGAAAGGTGTGAAAAACATCGCCCATGGACGACATTTTAATCAGTAAAATCCGCACAGTTCTATTTTGCAAACGCTAAAACGTGCGGATTTTCAGTTAACCAAGTCAGATATTTCTCAACTCCTTCAGCAACTGAATGGAATGGCTGATGATACCCAGCCGCCCTAAGCTGTTGGTTATCGGCTTGGGTAAAACTCTGATAGGCTCCCTTTAAATGCTCAGGAAAAGGAATATATTCAATTTCCCCTTTGCCATGAAAGCGAATCACCGCTTCCGCAATATGCTTAAAGGGTTCCGCTGCCGCTGGGCCTAAATTAAAGATACCAGACTGATCCGGGTTTTCCATAAACCACAGATTGACGTTGACCACATCATCGATATACACAAAATCCCGACTTTGCATACCGGCTTCATAACCATCATAAGCGCCAAACAACTTGACATTTTCGCCAGCCAATATTTGACGATGGAGTTTAAAAGCCACGCTTGCCATATCGCCTTTATGTTGTTCACGAGGACCATAGACATTAAAGTAACGAAATCCTGCCACCTGACTTTCCGCCAACGGCAAAATACGACGCACATATTGATCAAACTGGAATTTAGAATAACCATAAACATTTAACGGCTTTTCATATTCACGAGATTCAACAAATTCTGGTCCCTCACCGTAAACCGCTGCCGATGAGGCATATAAAAAAGGGATTTTGCGATTTAAACAATAATTCAATAAATCTTTTGAATATTCATAATTATTGTCCATCATATATTTGCCATCCCACTCAGTGGTGGCTGAGCAAGCTCCTTCATGGAAGACACACTCGATATCTGGCAAGCCTTCTTCTGCAAATATCCTGGATTGAAAATCTTCTTTATCTAAATAATCGGCGATATCACAATCAGCCAAATTAATAAATTTATGACCATTTTTTAAATTATCTACCACAAGGATGTCATTACGGCCTTGCGCATTTAATCCTTTCACAATATTTGAGCCGATAAAGCCCGCGCCACCCGTGACCACGATCATAAACTTCTCCATCATCTGCTTAACAAAGTCTTTCGCTGGCTCAATACACAACAAAACACTGGACATTTAACCCATTATTTTATCATTTACGCCACGATAATGGCTAAAAAAGGTAAAATGTGCGCTGATATTTATATGGCTGGGAATATGCTAAAACAACTCTCTGAACTCTCTTTGCGCGGAAAATTAGCCGCTTGGTTTGAAACCTGGTTTATTGACCATGAAATTTTACGCAAGCTCTACCGAAATTTTCATCGGATATCCGCAGACGCCTATCGCAGCAACCACCCTTCTGCTCGCTTCCTTAAAAAAGTTCAAAGAAAATATGGTATTAAAACCATTGTCAGCATGCGCCGAGCTGAAAACAAAGGGCCTTATCTTTTTGAAAAGGCGGCTTGCGATAAACTCGGGCTAACCTTGGTTCACCATGTTATGTCCTCGCGAAGATTGCCTGAGGTAGACGAAATCATCAAAGCCAAAGAATTGCTGGAAACGGTCGAGTATCCCATCCTCATTCACTGTAAGTCTGGTGCTGACCGAGCCGGAATCATGAGCGTCTTTTACAAGCATTTCATCCTCAAACAGCCAATTCAAGAAGCCGCTTCAGAACTCAGCATGAAATATGGCCATTTTCGCTGGGCTAATACCGGCAAACTCGACTATTTTTTTGATGCCTTTATGACCTATGAAAAACAACATCCCGAAGTTACATTTTTAGAATGGGTGACCCAATATTACGATAAGCCCACTTTAAACCAGCAATTTGTCAGTGCCGGTTGGGCAAATATTGTTGTTGATAAACTCTTAAAACGCGAATAAGGCCAAATTGTGTTCGATAAACAAACGCTCCGTTTATATAAACGATTACTCAGCTACATCAAACCCTACTGGAAAGTGGTACTGCTTACCTTGGTGACACTTATCATTACCGCCAGTATGGAACCGCTGATGCCGGCACTACTCAAACCGCTCGTGGATGACAGCTTAATTGCTAAAGATCCAGATGCCATTTTGCACATTCCATTATTAATTATGCTGGTATTTATTATTAAAGGAATCACCGAATATATCAGCAAAGTCACTAGTGAATGGGTTGCCCATAAAGCGATTTTAGATATTCGAGCTGAAATGTTTGCCAAAATGAACCGCCTGCCACAACAAGCACATACTGATTACACTATGGGCAAACTACTCTCTAAAATCACTTATGATGTCCTTCAAGTTGGAAACACCCTTAGCCAGGCTTGGATTGTGATTATTCGCGACACCTTTATTATCCTCGGCTTAGTTGGGTTTCTTCTCTATACCTCTTGGCAACTCACCCTGCTCATGCTACTCATTGGCCCCATTGTTGCCATCATTATCAGCCGCGCCAGTAAGCTTATGCGAAGCTCCAGCAAAGAAATGCAAAGCAGTATGGGAGAGCTTACGTCTCGATTAGAAGAAGGCTTAAACGGTCATAAAGACATTAAAATTTACAATGCGGAACAGTATGAAGAAGCACGCTTTTTTAAGACGGCTGAGACCCTTCGAAAACATACTATGGCGGTTGTTAAAGTCGCATCGCTCAATGTTCCACTGGTTCAAATTCTCGCTGCTATCGCACTTTCAGGTGTGCTGTATGTCGCTTCACTGATGTCGGCTCAAGACTTGTTTACCCCCGGTGAGTTCATTGCCTTTATTACCGCCATGGCAATGATTTTTGATCCTATCCGTCGTTTAACCAGCATTAACCAAACCATCCAAAAAGGCATGGCTGCCGCTGAAAGCATCTTTGACCTACTGGATCAACCGAATGAACCTGACCAAGGCCATCAAAACCTTCAAAACCCGAAGGGTGAAATCCAATTTAAAAGTGTTACTTTCTACTATAAGGGCACCGAAACGCCTGCTTTAAAAGATTTTTCATTAACCATTCCCGCCAAAAAAACCACTGCTCTAGTTGGGCAATCTGGTAGTGGTAAAACGACTCTAGCGAATTTAATTACTCGGTTTTATGAAACCGACGCGGGCGACATCTTAATTGATGGTCATTCCATTAAGAGCATCGAATTACACAGTTTGAGACAAAATATTGCCCTAGTCAGTCAAAATGTTATTTTATTTAATGACACCGTTGCCGCTAACATTGCTTATGGCCATACTGAATTTGATGAAGAAGCCATTATCGCAGCGGCTCAAGCCGCTCATGCCTGGGAATTTATTGAGAAAATGCCACAAGGCCTCAATACGATGATTGGTGAAAATGGAGCCTTACTCTCTGGCGGGCAACGCCAACGCATTGCCATTGCCAGAGCTTTTCTAAAAAATGCCCCCATTCTCATATTGGATGAAGCCACCTCTGCATTAGACAACCAAAGTGAATACGCCATCCAACAGGCTATGAATGCGCTCAGACAAAACCGAACGGTGATCATTATCGCCCACCGGCTCAGCACCATTGAAAATGCCGATAATATTGTTGTTCTGGAAGGTGGCACACTCAAAGAACAAGGAACCCATACATCACTCATGGCATTTAATGGTATTTATCGAGCCTTATACCAACAAGGCACGCCCATTGAATAATCGTCAAACTTTTCAACTCAGCTTTCTGAAGCCCCAATATTGGGGAATCTGGTTAGGTTTTGGGCTGCTAAGACTGCTTGGGTGGTTGCCCTATCGACTTAAAATGGCTATTGGAAAAAAAATAGGACACTTGCTCTACTACCTTGCGCCTAAAAGAAAACAAATCGCCCAACGTAACCTTGAAAATTGCTTTCCAGAAAAGTCTGCTGCTGAAATAGCCTTGCTCACTCAGCAGCATTTTGAATCACTGGGTATCAGCCTTGCCGAAACCGCGACCAATTTTTGGGGTCGCTATCGTAAACACGCCAACAACAACGAATCTCAATACTTTCATTTTCACGGTCTAGAACATTTTAAAGCCGCCCAAGGTCAGGGCATTTTATTAGTCGTTCCGCACTTCACCACAATGGAAACCACCGGATTGATGCTCACCTATGTAACTGACTTTAGACCCATTTATAGACCGCATGATAATCCATTAATGGAAGCCTTAATTACCCAAAGTCGAAGCATTACCAACACCCCTGATCCAAACCAATATTCCAGCATCCCCATCTCAAATAAAGATACCAGAGGCATTCTCCAAGCATTACGACAAAACCAAGTCATTTGGATTGCACCCGACCAACGCTATCGTGCGAAAGGAAGCATCAATGTGCCTTTTTTTGGTATAGATGCCCCAAGCAACCCAGGGATATGTAAACTCGCAAAACGGACCAACGCCGCAGTCATTCCGGTTTTTACACGACGAATCGACCTAGATTATCATCTAACTTTTTTACCGCAACTGGATCATTTTCCCAGTGAGGATCATTATCAAGACATCTTAAGGCTTCACAAACTGTATAAAGTCGAAATTATCAAGAATCCCAGCCAATATCTATGGACACACAATCGCTGGAATATTAAATTATAGCCACATCACTTCAAGCATATCTAAGATGACACCCGCCGATAAGCATGGTAGGCTATCGCACTTAAAAAACTCTCTTTTTTTCGGAAGCTAAAGATGCTCATTTCAAACCAAAAAAATTTTATTTTTATCCATATCCCAAAAACAGCTGGTACCTCAATCGCAAAAAAACTGCGCCCTTACGCTAACCCCAGAACCATGACCCCCTGGCGAGCCATTCGCAGAGCACTGCCGATTGGTGGCGCTGTTAACCCTCAAAGAGCTTGGTTTGAGATGCATGATACGGCTGAATTTGTGCGTAAAAAGCTTTCTGCGGAAGTTTACGACCACTATTTTCGTTTTGCCTTTGTTCGATCTCCCTATACCCATGCCTATTCGCACTATCATTTTTTAAAAACTTATGCCTATAAAAAATATGCCAACATAGTTAATCAACAAACCTTTGAAGCCTACCTTGAATGGCGGTTAAAAAGCAATCAAAAAGCCTTCCGAACCCGTGTACAGCGTTTTGCACTGCTAGCAGATCAAACCAGTTTTATATACGATCAACAGGGTGAATGCCTTGTTAACTATATCGGACGATTTGAGCATATTCAGCAAGATTGTGAACAACTGGCACAACAATTGGACATCCCAGACCTTAAACTTGAGCATCATCGCAAAGGTACTTATAAAAGAAGCTTAACCCCTTCGGAACTGAGCCAAGCAGAACGAGATCTCATCCACGAACTCTATAAACGTGATTTTGAGAATTTTCAATACCCAAAACAATAACACCCACCCAAACTCTAAAACGGATTAACTGAATTCACTCAAATATCAGGATTCGGTTATGGTATTGAAAAATGCTATAATCCCTCCCATTACTCAAATTTTAAAAACCTACGGATAAAATAATGGCTACGGAACATCGTGATAAGCAACTTCGATCTCGTGTAAAACTATTAGGCTCTCTGCTTGGAGAAGTCATTGAAACCCAAGTTGGTAAAACGACTTTAGATGCAATTGAAAAGCTTAGAAAAGGCTATATTCGACTCCATGATAAAGAAGATCCACAATTACGCACAGAGCTTAAAGCGTTTATTGAAGCACAAACCCCTGAAAATTTGATCCTAATCATCCGAGCTTTTAACCTCTATTTTAGTTTGGTCAATCTCGCTGAAGAAGAGCACCAGTTTCATGAGCGCCAAAGCCAACTCAAATCAGATGGCCCTTTATGGATGGGGTCTGTACTCAATACTATTGGCGAGTTCAAGCAAGATGGGCTGACGGCTGATGAAGTTGAAACCTTAATCAACAAGCTATGCTATATCCCGGTATTTACAGCACACCCTACTGAATCAAAACGACGCGCGGTTATGGAAAATTTACGTCGTATCTTCTTAACATTGGGGGAATTAAATGAGGCAGAAGCCTATAACAATCCTTATGCACAAGAAGAAGTCATCAAGCGATTACAGTACCAAATTCAAGTATTGTGGAAAACTGATGAAGTCCGTCGTTTAAAGCCAACGGTTGAAGATGAGATTCGTAATGGAATCTATTATTTCCGTCAATCTCTATTTAAAGCCGTCCCCACTGTCTATCGCTACATGGAGAGGGCGCTAGCGCGTCATTACCCAAACGATGCAATAGCCACCCCTAATTTTTTAACCTTTGGTTCATGGATTGGCGGGGATAGAGACGGCAACCCTTTTGTGACGCATAAAACAACCGTTAACGCCCTTTTAATGCAAAGTCGCGCAGTGATGTATGAATACCAAAAACGCATTTTTGAACTCAGCTCACACTTAACCCAGTCACGTTATATTACCAAGATTAAACAAGAAGTGATTAATCGAGCAACCATTATTGATGCTGACTTGCAAGAAAGGGTGTTTCACAAACGTGCTGACCGTTTCAGGGATGAGCCCTATCGCCGTTTTCTTTATCTCATTAATGGTCGCTTGCAAGACAATCTTAATTATATAGAAGCCCAACTGAATGGCGAAAATGTCGATAAACCCAAATTTGGCTATCGTAATGAAGCAGAATTCTTAGATGATTTAGAACTTATTTACGCGTCTCTTTGCAGTCATGGCGATAAAGAAGTTGCCGATGCCAGCCTAAAAGATTTAATTCGCCTAGTCCAAACCTTCGGTTTCTATTTAATGCGCCTGGATATTCGTCAAGAGTCAACGGTTCATACCAATGCGGTCACCGACTTACTGTCTCATCTTGACATTGACTACCCAAGCTTATCGGAAGCAGAAAGACTGGATCTGTTAGCGCAGCACATTTCTTCACCCACCATTATCGATACGCAGCACCTCGATCTAAAGAAGATGACCGTAGAAGTGTTAAAAGTATTTGATGTCATGCGCACAATGCGAGAAGAAATCAGTGAAAAAGCCTTTAACAATTACGTGATCTCGATGACCCATGAAGCCAGTCATGTGATGGAGGTTTTGTTCTTAGCCCACCAAGCAGGTCTCGCCGGCTACAATGCAGGAAAACCCTATTGTAAAATTCGGGTTTCGCCTTTATTCGAAACCATCCAAGACTTAGAGCACATTGTCCCGGTTACTTCAGCACTGTTTGACAACCCGACCTATCATGCCTTGCTAAAAGCATCCGGTAATCAACAAGAAATTATGTTGGGATATTCAGATTCCGCTAAAGATGGGGGTAACCTCTCTTCTGCCTGGACGCTCTATCAAGCACAGCAACAAATTATGAAGCTGGCAGACAGCTACGATATCGACTGTCGTCTATTCCATGGCCGTGGTGGTACAGTTGGCCGTGGTGGCGGGCCAACCCACAGTGCCATTTTGTCACAACCCACTGGCACCGTGCGAGGGCAAATCAAATTCACTGAACAAGGTGAAGTTTTATCCTATAAATACAGTAATGCCGAAACCGCCATGTATGAGCTTTCCATGGGGATTACAGGCTTAATGAAAGCCAGTAAAGGCATCGTCAAACCCTCAAAACCTGATAACCCCGCTTATTTAGAAGCCATGCAAAAACTTTCTAAAGAAGGTGAATTGGCTTTCCGTGAGCTAACCGATCACACCGAAGGTTTCTTTAAATTCTTTTACGAAGCAACCCCGGTGACAGAAATTGGCCTCTTGAATATTGGTTCACGGCCTTCTCACCGCAAAAAAGACAATTTATCCAAGTCTTCAATTCGTGCCATTCCATGGATTTTTGGTTGGGCTCAAGCCAGATTAACTTTCCCGGCATGGTATGGTACCGGCTACGCACTCCATAATTGGGCAAAAAATCAATCCGATGCCCAATTAAAAGAAATGTATGAGCATTGGCCTTTCTTTAAAAGCTTGCTCAGTAATATTCAGATGGCTCTCTTTAAAACCGATCTTATTATTGGCAAAGGATACAGTGAACTCGGCATGGATCGAGTTCAATCTGAAAAAATTTATAACATGATTTCAGAAGAACATATTCGCTCTGTAGAAACCTGCTTAGACATTAGCGGTAACGACTACCTAATGGCAGATACGCCACAGGTCGCTTTATCTTTATCGCGTAGAACCCCTTATTTGGAACCACTTAACCACATACAAATTGCGGTTTTAAAACGGTATAAGGATGAAAACTTAACGGATGAAGAGCGGGAAGCTTGGCTAACCCCTTTGCTGAACAGTATCAATGCGATTGCTGCAGGCATGCGTAATACGGGTTAAACGAGTTACCCATAAGCTAATAAAGGTTACTTGTCAGGTCTTAATGATTCAAACAGACATGCAAGTAACACTTTTAAAATAAATACGTTATAATTTGCAACCCAAATGATTCACTGACAGGTGTCTAGTATGCAAATCACTTTGCTAAAATCAAAATTACATCGCGTTACCACGACTCATGCAGAGCTGGACTATGAAGGCTCTTGCGCGATTGATGGACATCTTCTGGAAGTAGCGGGCATTCGGGAGTATGAACAAATTCAGATATATAATATCAATAATGGTGAACGCTTTACCACCTATGCGATTCGTGCAGAAGAGCATACCGGTATTATTTCAGTGAATGGTGCCGCAGCACACAAGGCCAGGCCTGGTGATTTATTGATTATTGCAACCTATGCCACTTTAGACGAAAAAGAAGCGGAAAATTTCCAGCCGATTATGGTCTATTTCAATGATAAAAATGAAATCACCCATACGCGGAACACCATCCCTAAACAAATGCAACAACATTCTGCTTAAAGCTTTTCGATCGTAATTTTTGAAACGTCAGCATTTTTATAAGGCACCAAAATAATTTCAACCCGTCTATTTTTTTGATAGGCCTCTAGCGTATCAGAAGTATCTAAAGGCCGGCTATCTGCTACGCCGATAACTTCAGCGCGATTGGGCAAAACCATGCCTTCATTCACTAATAATTCAATCACCGCTGCAGCCCGTGCACTGGATAACTCCCAGTTGGATTTAAATCGCCCACCACTCACTGGCCGCTTATCGGTATGACCAATCGCCTTCACAAGCGTTTCATCATCAATATAAGGCCGTAATTTTTTTAATTCCGTTATAAAGCCATCTTTTAAAGTTGCTCTGCCGGTTAAAAATGAAATGTTCTCCGCAAAGCTAACTCGAATCAACTTTTCGTCTTGATCAAGGGTCACCCTAATATCACTGTCTTGATTCGACAAGGCATAGGTCTCGACCACACTTTCATATAAAGGCTTCAAGTCTTCAATCGGGGTTTCTCCCTTATGCTCTTGAGGGACTTCCTGTGACTGAAAATATTGAACCTGTGTCTGTGATAAATCTGAGCCATGACCCAACGTAGACGTAAGGGATTTAACCACAGCCTCATATTTTTTAGCATCTATGGTAGACATAGCAAATAATAAAACAAAAACCGCCATCAACAATGACATTAAATCCGCAAACGTCGCTAACCAAGGTGGACAATCAGCTGACTTATCACTCATTCGGTCACCCCACCATCTTGTGCAGTCGTCGTTTGTTCAAGATAGGGTGAGAGTAGCTCACGCATCATACTTGGGTTCTGGCCTTCACTTATAGCGGTTAGGGCTTCAATAATGAGCAACTGACGAAGCGATTCTTCAAGCACCCAAGTATTCATTTTATCTGCCATTGGCAGCGCAAATAGGTTCGCAATCATGGCGCCATAAAGGGTCGTTAACATGGCAACCGCCATCGCAGGACCAATACTAGAGGGATCAGATAAATTGGAAAGCATTTGAATCAAACCAACCAAAGTACCAATCATGCCAAAAGCAGGCGCTGCACCACCAATGGAGGAAAACACCCCCGCACTGGTATTAACCCTTTCAACAAATAATTTATTTTCTTCTATCAACGATTGGCGAACCAACTCTTTTGAATAACCATCCACCAACATACGAATGCCATGCTGATAAAAGGAATGAGGAACCGCTTCGTTATCCAAAGCCAAAAGACCATTCTTTCGAGAAATCCGCAATAAATCATCTGTCAAATCCACCAATTCATTTTTATCTCTAATGTCATTTGAAGGCATCAGAATCTTAAACGACAAGACCATTGCATGGTAGGTTTCATTAAATGAATAACGAATCATGGTTGCAGCAATGGTTCCACCGATAACGATCATAAGACCGGGGATATTAATAAAAATTAATATAGAAGACCCCATTGCCATTGCGGTCACAACAATGAGAATACCTAAAAACAAACCAATAAATGTTGAAAAACTCATTGATGTAACCGACCTTGTTGTTGAAATATTCGGTTATCCAATAGGCGTGTTTTGCCCAATCTTGCCACCGCCAGAATCACCCATGTTTGACTCGTCGTCAAATCTTTGCAAGGCGCTAAGGTTTTCGCATCACGCACCTCGATATAATCCACATCATCAAACCCCTGTTGCAATAACCGCTTATAAGCCGCATCACACACATCTCTTACCTTGACATTTCCCGATGCTAATGCGGTTTCAATAGCAACCAGAGCCTCTGCCAATTTAGGGGCTATCTGACGTTGTTGAGGGCTTAAATATTGATTACGCGAACTCAACGCCAACCCATCTTTGTCTCGCACAATGGCTGCCCGAATTAAACGAACCGGCATAAAAAGTCCTTCCACCATGGCTTGAATCACCGCAAACTGTTGATAATCTTTTTGACCAAAAACAGCCAGGTCTGGCTGAACAATATGAAACAATTTTGCCACCACGGTGGTGACTCCATCAAAATGACCCGGGCGCTTTGAGCCTTCTAAAATAGAAGTGAGCGCATTTGGCGCAACGACCTGTGTCATCCAATCAGTTGACGGATACATTTGTGAGGCTGATGGGTAAAACAAAACATCAGTAGCAAACTGTTCCAAAACCATTTTATCTGCTTCAAAAGTACGCGGATATTGTTCATAATCTTCATTCGGCCCAAACTGCAAAGGGTTTACAAAAACACTGACCACCACTTTATCGGCATGTTTTTGTGCCAGCTCAACCAAACTCAAATGCCCTGCATGTAAATTGCCCATAGTCGGAACCAATGCAATGGTCAACCCAGCTTGACGCCATTGATGAAGTTGCGCTCTTAATGAAGAGATGTGTTCAAAAACTTGCATGCTAGCCAATACGCTGCTGATCACTTGGAAACAGCCCTTGCTTCACCTCACTGACATACAATGCGATGGCCTGCTGAATACTATCGGACGCCTGCAAAAAGTTTTTAGCGAAAGGCGGCAGCTTGCCAATGGTTAAACCAACCATATCATGAAAAACCAATACCTGACCATCGGTTGCTTTTCCTGCCCCAATACCAATGACAGGAATCCGCAAAGATTGACTAATCCGTTGTGCCAATTCAGCAGGAACACATTCCAGCACTAACATTTCTGCACCCGCTTCTTCAAGCGCAATGGCTTCTTCTTGAATCATCAAAGCCGATTGAGTTTCCTTACCAACAACCGCATAGCCCTTTTTGTTGACCGACTGCGGTAATAACCCTAAATGCGCACAGACAGGCACGCCTAATTCAGATAAAGCGGCAACCTGATCTAAAACTCGGTGACTGCCGCCTTCCAGTTTGACCATATTGGCCAACCCTTCTTTCATTAAACGCTCTGCGGCATAGAGTGCACCAGATAAATCCTGATTAGCCATAAATGGAAAATCTGCAATACACCAGGCCTGGGTATTTTGACGTTGGACAATACGGGTGTGATACACCATATCCTCCAACGTCACGGGGATCGTAGAAGCTTGTCCTTGAACGACCATTCCCAAAGAATCTCCAACCAAAATCACCTCAACACCCGCCTGAGATACCCAATAAGCTTGACTGGCATCATAGGCTGTTAAGCAGGCAATCTTTTCGCCTTGCTGCTTCATTTTTTTTAATTTATTTAAGGTTATCATGGTGATACTCCTGTTAAACTCTTGCTTATTCAGTGCAAGTCACTTAGGTTCGAATAACAAATGTCTCTGATAATTGTGACGCATAATGGGCAACTGGCTGTCCATTAGGTAAAATCAGTTCCGGCGAGATCTCCAACAAAGGTAACAATACAAAATCTCTTGTTAACATATTAGGGTGCGGCACGATCAAATCAGCCTCATCAATGATTTGCTGACCATAAAGTAACAGATCAATATCAATCACCCGCTCTCCCCAATCACGTTTTTTTTGCTTACCTAAACGCAGCTCAATCGCTTGACATGCCCGCAATAAATCCATTGGTGACAGACAGGTTTCGATCGCAACAACGGCATTGATAAAATTAGGCTGATCTTGCGGCCCTTGCGGAAGGGATTCAATAAAACTGGATGCGGATAGCCACCGACAACCCGATAAAGCGTTCAAAGTATCCATTGCTTTTTCAAGCTGTTTTTTCGGTTGATTTAAATTACTGCCCAATCCCAAATAAACCGTTTGCCAGATTTTATCCACCATCCTTATGCCTTAGTCGTCGAAAGAGTCTGATCGGTTCCATTAGCATCATTACTTTTTGCACCACTGTTTTTACGATAAGGATTCCGATTTCGTCTGGTTCTTTTACGCTTTTCTGTTGGTTTGGCAATATTGTGCGCAAAAGCAACTTGCTCAACGGGGTCTAAGGCTTGATACTCCGTCCACCAATCAAAAACTTCTCGAACAGCCTCTTCTCCAGCCGCCAATCGAATTCCCATAAAGTCATAAGCGGCTCTAAAACGGGGATGTTCTCGTAAGCGTTGTGGACGATTACCTTGTCGATTTAATAATCTGAATTGCAAACTCCAGATATCCTTAATTTGACCAATAAACCGTTTAGGAATGGACGTTGAAAAAATTTGAACATCAATTACGTTACTGGCCGCAGCAAATAATGCATCCTGATGGGCAAAATCTTCAGCCAGATGTTGCTCCATTTTTTGAAGCATCGGCTCCCAAAGCATCGCTGCAAATAAAAATGCCGGATTGACCCCTAGTGCATTTTGAATCCGATCATCAGTGCTTTTTAACGCCTCGATCACCAGCATTCTTGGGAAACCCTGAGATTCTTGAGAGAGAACATGATGGGTCTGAGGAAACAAATAAGTAAAAAGCCCAAAGTGACGCAGTTTTTCAAAAACCTCAATGGCCACACCACTGTGAAATAATTTTAAGACCTCATCAAACATTCGGGCGTGTGAGACATCTTTTAGTAAATGACCCAACTCATAAATAGGCGCTTTTGTCTTAGGCTCAATTTCAAAACCCAACTTAGCGGAAAATCGAACCGCCCGAATCATTCGCACAGGATCTTCCCGATAACGCATTTCAGGAACACCTATAAGACGTAACTGCCCTTTAGCCAAGTCTTCCATTCCACCGGTATAATCAATAACCGAAAAGTCACGGACACTGTAATACAGGCTATTGACCGTAAAATCACGACGCCAAGCATCTTCCTCCATCGAACCATAAATATTATCACGAACCAACTTACCCGCTTTGTCAACAGCACGCGTGTGATTTAATTGTTTACGGTTGACGAGCTGCCCTTTTTGCCCATCACCGCTGCCTCTAAAGGTTGCCACTTCAATAATATTACGACCAAAAAAAACATGTGCCAGCCGAAATCGCCGCCCGATTAGGCGACAACGGCGGTTAAAGACCGTTTTAATTTGTTCAGGCTCCGCATTCGTCGCAACATCAAAATCTTTTGGTTCCATGCCTAAAAGAATATCTCGAACCCCTCCGCCCACTAAATAAGCTTCGTAACCGGCTCGATTTAACTCGTATAACACATCCAATGCTGCCTTATCAATTTGATTGCGCGAAATACCATGTTCGCTGCGATTGATAGCCCTATACTCTGTCGGAGTATGAGTTTGATTAACGAGATTTTTGTCAGGAGAAAAGGTAAAAAAAGACTTAACTTTATTGAATAATTGTTGCATAGAGGGTAGGCATAACCTATTAAGAATAAAATCAATATTTTAACCACTTTTGACAAGACTGCAATCTTCATAACGAAATAAGCCAATTGTGGCCTAATTAAAGGAATTAATGGCTGGCCTAGGAAACCGATTGGAACCTCCTACTCCAACTTCACACCCATAAAAAAACGGTTTTACATCAAAAAAACAACACAGGGTAAATTGTTTATTTTCAATGCGTTACAGTCATACCATAAAAATATTAACATTTCATTATAAATAAAAATATTGCTAGGATTAAATATTACTATGTACTGAACCCCACAAAAGGCTTGCGAATCCGTCCAATATGAGTAACCTATGTTTCTAAGCGCTTTTTAAGCCTTAAAAATTACAACCCTAGTATAAGGGACGCATAAAATTAAAAGCAGTCTTGCTTTTTTTAGGAGGATAAGAATGTTAAAAAAACAAATGAAGCATTTACTAACCGTTCTAGCGATAACAACCGCCATGGTTTCTGTCCCAACAGTTTCCAATGCTGCGGGAAAGAACGCTAGCGACATCGAACAGGGTAAAGAACTGGCTTTTTCCCGATCCAAAGGAAACTGTTTAGCTTGTCATGCCATTCCGGGGGGTAATTTACCTGGAAACATTGGACCGGCACTGATCGCAATGAAGCTTCGTTTTCCGGAAAAGAGTGATCTCTTTGACAAGATTTGGGGGAAACCTGACAAGTCTATGCCCTACAGTATGATGCCTCAATTCGGACACAACGGGGTATTGACTGACGCTGAAATCAACAAAATCGTTGATTTTTTATACCAACTTTAATCTTAAAAACCTTAATTTAGGAGTTTAAAACCTTATGAAACGTAGATCTTTCCTTAAAGGTACCCTAGCAACTGGTGCTGCAGCTGTCGCTGTAAATGCCAGCCTTCTTACCCCATCGACTGTATTAGCAGACTGGAACAAAAAAGCGTTTAATGCAAAAGCGCCGGAAGATGCGCTAAACGCTGCTTTTGGCATGAGCAATGCAACAGCTTCATCTGATATTGATTTAGGTGCACCTGCAATCGCTGAAAATGGTGCGGTAACCCCCATCAAAGTTGACGCAACAAAAATGGCTGGTGTTGAATCAATCGCCATCCTAGCATCTAAAAACCCTTTCCCTTTCGTGTGTGAATATAGCTTCTCTGGCCCTGCCCTAGGTTATGTTTCTACCCGTATAAAAATGGGTGAAACACAAAACGTGGTGGCCATCGTCAAAGCAGGTGGAAAGCTATACAAAGCAGAACAAGAAGTTAAAGTCACCATTGGTGGATGTGGCGGTTAATCCTGTCCATTCAATCAAGAGTCAATAAGTAACTGCAAAATTAAAAGGAAAAATTATGTCAATTAAAATCAGAATGCGTGGAAAAGTCAAAGGTGACGTTGCTGAAGTTAAAGCGTTAATTAAGCACAAAATGGAATCTGGGGCACGTATGAATAAAAAAACCGGCAAACCCTATCCTGCTGAATTTATCGATGTGGTAGACGTGAGCATTAATGGCACTAAAGCAGTAGATGCACAATGGTCTGGTGCAGTTTCTGCAAACCCATATATGGGTGTGATGATGAAAGCAGCAAAAGGGGACGAAGTGACCTTGAGCTTAAAAGACAATACCGGTGCTACCGGTTCTCAAACAATCAAACTTAGATAAATCGTTAATAATTAGCTAAGTTATAACATCCCATTGCCCTTTTAATTAAATTAAAGGGGCAATTCAAAATTTAAAATAATAATACTTAAAGAAATGCTTTTCTTGACGGAGGAATAGGATGAAAAAAATTATGATAGCCGCCTTAACATTAGGCACAACTGTGTCAGCCAATATGGCTATGGCTGCAGACATAACCCCGGAACAAAGCCGTCAACAATTTGTTGATTACTTCAAGGCGAAAAGTCCATCAATCGAATTCAATGAATATGGTAATGGCGTTTATAACTACAATCCAGACCAAAGAATGCAATGGCAGGCAGCTGAAGAATTTCCACCCTATTTAGACTTTATCGATGCGGGTGAAGCCTTATGGGAAAAAGACCAAGCAGTCTATGAAAATTGCTTTGGAAAAGACGTTACCAAAGTTCGCGTCATGTACCCAAGATTTAATGAGAAAACCCAAAAAGTTGAAACCCTAGAGGGTCAAATCAACCAATGTCGAACTGATGCAAAACTAAAACCTTTTGGATGGAAAAAAGGCGACATTGCAAATCTATCGGCTTACCTTGCCTATCAAGCTCGTGGCCAACAGATTGACGTTAAAATCGAATCTGAAGGCGCCAAGAAAGCTTTCCTTGATGGGCAAGCATACTTCTCAAAACCCAGAGGTCAGTTTGGGTTAGCTTGTGCGGAATGCCACGTTTATAATGCAGGTAGAAGAGCAAGAGGAAATACGCTTGGACCCGCATTGGGGCAGACCAGTCACGTGCCAATGTATCGTGCTAAATGGAAAGAACTCGGGACACTACACCGTCGCTATGAAGGCTGTGATAAAAATATGCGTATTGTACCGGCTAAAGTACAAAGCGAAACCTACAAAAACCTTGAATTCTTTGAAGCCTATATGGCTAATGGCATTGAAATCAATGGCCCAGGCTATAGAGAGTAACGCTCTAACGACTGTTCATAAAAAAAACCTGCAATTTGCAGGTTTTTTTATAATGAATTTCCCCTAAAAGTGACCAGGCCTGGTCACTTTAATGCACTATAGGACACCGTTAGATTAGGATTCAAGCATTTGCTCCCCTTCATAAATCCAGTTGACCCCCTCTCTCACCCAAGTTTCAACACGAATAAGCAACTCTGGATCATTCAGACCAATTTTTTGAGCAATCATAAAAACATTTTCTTGCTCTTCCTGCCCAAAGTGACCATCTTTATAGGACAACTTTACCAATTCTTGCAGGAGAATAATTTTATCTCTACGGGTCGTAAAAGCCATTAATGCATTATCAATATTCATGTCAGACTTATCTAAGTCATACTCAATCCCAAAGGCTCCACTGAAGTTTTTAAGATACTGTTGTTCTTCTTCTGATACATCATGATCAGCGTGCGCCAACATGACAGCCAAATCAAAAACAACTTGTCGTTGCTCAGAAGAGAGTTGATCTGCAAACATAAAATAACCTTCCTTTTATTTAGTGAGACCTTTGCATGAGTGGGACGTGAAACAAACGTGTAGCCATCTCGTGCAAAGATCTCATTTAGTGTGATTTAGGTGTTCAACTTGTTCAACATTACGAACAGCGCCAAAAGCAGCACTGGTGGTCATGGCAGCATACGCCCTTAGAGCCGCGCTGACCTTTCTCGCCCTTGGCTCAACGGGTGTCCAGGCATTCCGCCCTTTGGCAATCATCACCTGACGTCTTTCTGCGAGTTGCTCATCCGTGAGTTTAACCTGAATCGTTCGATTAGGAATATCAATTTCTATCAAATCTCCTGCTTCGACCAAACCAATATTGCCTCCCTCTGCCGCTTCTGGCGAGCAATGCCCGATTGACAAACCTGAAGTGCCACCGGAAAAACGCCCATCGGTTAACAGGGCACATTCTTTTCCAAGACCTTTAGATTTTAAATAACTGGTCGGGTAGAGCATTTCTTGCATACCAGGCCCGCCTTTCGGGCCCTCATATCGAATCAACACCACATCGCCAGACGTCACTTCGTCTTGTAAAATAGCGTCTACTGCGGCATCCTGACTTTCGTAAATTTTAGCAGGGCCTGTAAATTTAAAAATCGACTCATCCACGCCTGCCGTTTTGACAATGCAACCATCTAAAGCAATATTGCCATATAAAACCGCTAAGCCGCCCTCTTGAGTATAAGCATGTTCAAGACTCCGAATACAGCCTTCAGCATCATCTTCATCGAGGGTTTTCCAACGCTTATTCTGGCTAAAAGCTTCAGTAGTTCTAACATTGCCCGGAGCTGCCTTAAAAAAGGTTTCAACTGCTTCATCTTCGGTTCGTGTGATGTCCCATAGATCAATCGCAGCCGCCATGGTTGACGCATGTACCGTATGGACTTCGGCATTGAGTAACCCGCCTCTTTCCAGCTCACCTAAAATTCGCATAATGCCACCGGCACGATGGACATCCTCCATATGATATTGTTTGGAATTTGGTGCGACTTTCACCAGACAAGGGACTCGGCGAGAAATACGATCCATATCCGCCATGGTAAACGCCACTTCCGCCTCCTTAGCAATCGCCAATAAATGCAAGACGGTATTCGTTGAACCGCCCATTGCAACATCCAGTGACATGGCATTTTCAAAAGCTTCAAACGTCGCAATCGACCGAGGCAAGACCGTAGCATCATCTTGTTCATAATAGCGTTTGGCCAACTCAACGATACGACGACCTGCTTCTTCAAATAAATGCTTACGGTCAGCATGAGTCGCCAGCGTCGTGCCATTACCCGGTAACGCAATCCCCAAGGCTTCCGCCAAACAGTTCATCGAATTGGCGGTAAACATACCCGAACAGGAACCACAGGTTGGACAAGCTGAAACTTCTACGGCATCGACATCCGCATCCGAACAGTGATCATCGGCTGCCATCACCATTGCATCCACTAAATCCAATTTAATATTGACACCCCCCAACACCGTTTTACCCGATTCCATCGGCCCACCTGACACAAAGATAGTCGGAATGTTTAAGCGCATCGCTGCCATCATCATGCCTGGGGTGATTTTGTCGCAATTCGAAATACACACTAAGGCATCGGCACAATGTGCATTAACCATATATTCAACCGAATCAGCGATTAAATCGCGTGAAGGCAAAGAATACAACATCCCATCATGCCCCATGGCAATCCCATCATCCACCGCAATGGTATTGAACTCCTTCGCCACTCCCCCGGCCTGCTCAATCACTCTAGCGACCAACTGCCCCATATCTTTTAAATGCACATGACCCGGTACAAATTGGGTAAAGGAATTGGCAATGGCAATAATAGGCTTACCAAAATCTTCGGTTTGCATTCCTGTCGCTCGCCATAAGGCGCGTGCGCCGGCCATATTACGACCATGGGTACTGGTTTTTGAACGATATGCGGGCATGATTTCTCCTTAATAATCCGATAAAAAAACAGCCTAACGCCAAAACGCATTTCAACCTATCTCAAAAAAGTACTTTCTGAGAATAAATACGACCTATCAACAAAGGATATATTTAGATTTAAAACTTAGGCTGTTATACTGCTTCCATTAACTTAAAACATTTTCTCATATCTATGCGTCAATCTGAATTAGATTTTACCAATAACTTGCGTCAGGCTTCACCCTATATTGCCCAGCATCGTAATAAAACACTGGTGCTCTACCTACCGGGTGAATTCATTTCCAACCTCAAAGCACTACAACAGCTTTGTAAAGACGTGGTGCTATTACATAATTTAGGCATAAAGGTCGTCCTCACACTCGGTGCCTCGCCACAAATTGATGCGACGCTGAACCGCCATCACCTAACTTGGCAAACGCACCAGAATACACGCATTACGGAAGCCAACCACCTACCCTATTTTCAAGAAACCATTGGCGGGGTTCGTGCCCAAGTTGAAGCAGCCTTTAGCCAAGCCAGTGCCGAGCAAAAAAGCCATATTACCATCGTCTCCGGTAACTGGGTGATTGCTCAACCTAAAGGGGTCATTGACGGTATTGACTTCCAACATACAGGCACATTCCGAAAGATCAATTCTGCTATCCAAAATACTTTAGACGGTGGTCAAATCGCTTTAATTACCCCCTTAGCCTACTCTTTAACCGGCGAGGTCTTCAATTTAAACACACGAGATCAAGCCTTTGCCATTGCCTCAGCGCTTTCGGCTGAAAAATTAATGATCTTTACCTCAGCTGATACGCTATTACAGCTACCTAAATCGCTCTCGCTAACAGAAACAGCAGCGCTGGCGCAGACCCCGTCATTAGCAATTGAAGCGCAAAGGTTATTGCAAAGTGCGCTTAACAGTGGCAGAAAAATTAACCGCATTCATTTAATGTCACAAGACATGCCAAGTGCTTTATTGATGGAACTCTTTAGCCGAGAGGGTTGTGGAACACTGATCTACACAGACCGCTACCACCAGTTAAGAAGGGCACAGCTTGATGATGTAATGGGGATTTTAAATCTGATTCAACCGCTTCAGCAACAAGGCATCCTCACCACACGCACACAAGCTTCGCTAGAATTAGAAATTGATCACTATTGGGTGTTAGAAATTGACCACCGCATCATTGGCTGTGCCGCGCTTTATCCCATTGATGCCAATCATGCTGAATTAGCTTGCCTTGCGATTGACCCTGACTACCGTGGCCAATCATTGGGAGAAGAGCTGCTCAATGCGATTCAAACCAAAGCCAAGCACTCCGGCATCCACACCCTATTTTTATTAACAACCCACACGCAACACTGGTTTATCGAACATGGATTTATTGAAGGCACACCTGCACAGTTACCCAAGCAACGACAAGCTTATTATAATAATCAAAGACAATCCAAAGTCCTTAAAAAAAGTCTCTAAATGAACAGAATTACCCATATTAAAGATCGATTTCGGGGCTTTCTCCCTGTGGTTGTTGATGTTGAAACCGCAGGGTTTGATGCCCAAAATCACGCCCTTATTGAAATTGCCGTCGTCACGCTAAAAATGGCACCACAAGGGCAGCTTGAAAAAGATCAAATCATTCAAGCCAATGTGCTACCTTTTAAAGGGGCTAAGCTTGACCCCAGTGCCTTAAAATTTATTGGCGTAGAAGACCCTACTCATCCTTTTAGAATGGCAATGCAAGAAAAAGATGCCCTAAAAAAATGTTTTGACCCCATTAAAAGGCAACTGAAAGCAACCGATTGCACGCGTGCCATCCTCGTCGGCCATAATGCTTTTTTTGACCTCAGCTTTGTGAAAGCGGCGGCTGATCGATGCAAACTCAAATCCCCTTTTCATGAATTCAGCACTTTTGACACGGTTTCATTAGCAGGGCTTGCCTATGGTCAAACAGTGCTGGCTAAGGCAGCACAGGCAGCAGAGATCGAGTGGGACAACAGCAAAGCTCATTCCGCGGAATATGACACCATCAAAACGGCCGACCTCTTCTGCAACATCGTCAATCAATGGCCACTGAACGCGACGAAAACGCCATAATAAGGTCAATAAATCAACGGTCAATAAATCGCTAAAATAGATTTTATAAGACCTTTGCATGAGTGGGACGCGAAACAAAAATGTGGAAAAACAGCCAGGCCTGGCTGTTTTAGCAGATAAATGTGACCCTTTATTCGATTAGCTGTTTTCTGGCACTTTGGCATTCGCATCGGCCATCATGCGTTTCAATTCACCCGATTCGGCTAATTCTAAAGTGATGTCACAACCGCCCTGTAACGCACCATCAATATAAAGTTGTGGAAACGTTGGCCAATCTTGGTACTTGGGTAAAAAGGTCATAATGGCGGGATCAGCTAATACATTTACAAAAGCAAATTTTTCACCTGTTTGCACCAGCGCTTCGGCAGTACGGCTGGAAAACCCACAAGATGGCATCTGCGGTGATCCTTTCATATATAAAACGACTGGGTTTTGCGTTACTTGCTCATGAATTTTGGCAAGGACTTCTTTTTCTTGGTTTTCCATTTCTAACTCCTAACGGCTTATATCAAGTGGGGAAATAGCGGCCACCCCAACAATATCCCACTAATTAACTTGGTTATTATATCAGAGCCATTGATTAAATAAACGGCTTGTCGCCATTTTCTGCTTGATAGGGATCAACATGACGCTGTAACCAAAGTTCTAATAAGGTCGCATGCCATAATTTACTCCCCTGTATGGCGGTAAAGCTGCTCTCAGCTTCGGGCTCCTCCAATAATTTTTGAATATATTCTGGATTAAATATCCCCCGCTGTTGCGCTTGTGGGTCGGTTAATACCGACTTCATCATGTCATAAAAAGCCCCGCGCACATACTTCAATGCGGGCATGGGGAAATACCCTTTGGGTCGATCAATCACACTGTCAGGCACCAATCCTCGGGCAATCCGTTTCAACAAATATTTAAAATCCTTTAGCTTTAGTTCCGGCGGTGCTGACATGACCAATTCCACCAGATGATGATCCAAAAAGGGCACTCGAGCCTCTAGTCCCCATGCCATGGTCATATTGTCAACGCGTTTGACCGGATCATCGACAATTAACGTTGTCGTATCTAAGCGCAACACCTGGTCAATGAAACTATCGGCATCGGTTTCTGATAAGCGATCATTAATGAGCGCTCGGGTCACATCTGACAAATGATATTCCGGCGCGATCATCTCTAACCACTCTTTATGCGTGCGATCAAAATAGTAAGGCGCAAAAGCATTGACCGGCGGTTCATTGGTCTGCAAGTTTTCGGCTGCTTTTGCCATTTGCGGATACCAAAAATAGCCACCAAAGACCTCATCGGCACCCTGACCGGACATCACCACCTTGACCGCTTTAGCAACCTGTTCAGACAAGAGATAAAAGGCAATAGCATCTTGCCCGAACATGGGTTCTGACATGGCATCAACTGCCTCGATCAAACGGGGCAAAACCGTTTCATTGGGCACCAAATATTTTTGATGATGTGTTTGATATTGCGCAACCACTTGATCCGAATATTCAAACTCACTGCCTTTTTCCTCTGGCACATCTTCAAAACCGATCGAAAACGTGTGTATGTCTTTCACACCGGCTTCCGCCAACAACGCCACGATCAAACTTGAATCCAAACCGCCGGATAACAATACGCCAACCGGCACATCAGACGCCGTCATACGTTTCATCACCGCTTGTTTAAGGGATTCGTGAACCTTATCCACCCACGCTTGCTCTGACAAAGGTGTCGTTGGACGTTGCGCTGACAAATGCCAATAAGCTTTTTTAACCATTTGTCCATCTGGATTCACAATTAGCCAATGGCCGGGCTCAAGTTTTCGAATGCCCTTCAATAAAGTCGTGGGGGCAGGAATCACACCATGTAGTGTAAATTGGTGATGCAGCCCAACTGGGTCAATACGGGTATCAATTCCCCCGGAAGCCAACAGTGCTTGGGTATTGGAAGCAAAACGCACCCCGCCGACAACAGGGGCATAATAGAGCGGTTTAATCCCAAACCGATCTCGCGCCATCAGCAGCTGGTGTTGATGGTCATCCCAAATCGCAAAGGCAAACATCCCTTCAAAACGACTCACGCATTCCATTCCCCATTGACGATAAGCTTTGATAATGACTTCGGTATCTGAATGCGACTGAAAATCATGCCCTAGGTCGATCAATTCAGTCCGTAAAGCTTGATAGTTATAAATACAACCATTAAAGACCAAAGTGATTTCATGATCCCGCATCGGCTGATGACCCGCCCCCGACAAGTCAATAATGGATAAACGTCTATGCCCTAACCCCACTTGTGATTCTAGCCAAGCGCCCTGATCATCCGGGCCTCTGCGTTCCAACTGGGCTAACATTTTTGCCAACCGATCAGCATCCGCCATTTGGCCATCCCAATACACCTCACCACAAATACCGCACATGGTTACTTACCTCTTATTACTTTGGCGGTCATTTTATACAATCCTTATCAAAAAGGTTTGACTGATTCCAAAACACACTTTAAAGTCACTACAACGCAACTTAGGCACACTCCCATGAAAGTCATTGCATTAACGGGTGGTATTGGCAGTGGCAAAACCACCATACGCCAGTTTTTTTCAAAAGCGGGCATTATCACACTTGATGCCGATGCAATTGGACGAGCGCTGGTGGCAAAAAACCAACCAGGCCTGGTAGAAATTACCCGCACTTTCGGTCAAGATATGCTATTGCCCAATGGGGAACTCAACCGTACCAAACTAAAAGCGCTCATTTTTTCCGACCCTCATGCCAAACAGCAGCTCGAAGCCATACTACACCCACTGATTCGGACAGAAACCCAACGAAAATTAACCTGTCTAGAACAAGCGGGCACCCAAGTCGTTATTGTCGAAATCCCGTTATTAGTGGAAACGGGTATCCCGGATTACATCCATCAAGTCATCGTGTTAGATCTGCCCCGAGCATTGCAAATCGAACGAGTGATGGCGCGTGACCACTGTTCAAAAGAAACGGTAATCCAAATTTTAAACCAGCAAGCCAGTCAATCCGAGCGACTTGCAATTGCCGATTACATAATCGACACCGCCCAACCTCTAGACAATATTGAACGCCAAGTGCAACAAATAATTGCATCCATCCACCCAGCCGACGATCCGACAGAGACCCATTAAGCCTTAAAAAATGCTATGCTTTAATGAAACCCCAGTATTTGGAGCAAAGATTTATGCCTTATCAAGTGAATGTGATCCGTAATGGTTATCGTTATGAGTCCATCGTACCGCGAAGCGAATTGGCCTATACCATTATTAAAGCCTTGCGAGATCAAGGCGCTACCCTAGCCGATTTTCAGACACTGTTACAACAGAGTCAATTGAATTCCGCCCACATTTTAAATAATGACGACTTTCAACAGTTGGCGTTAGCGCATCCGGAAATGACCTTGATTTATGAATCAATCACCTTAAAAAATCACCAACGCATCTATTTTCACACCAATTGGACCGTGCCCAACACCCACTGGCAACGTCTCAATACCGAACTCAAAACCTATGATATTGAGGTGAGTACTTTAAAGACGCCTTACCAACGCCACTTTATCAAACGCAAAATTTCTTTATCGCCAAACCCTAGCTAAATCGGTTCCGGCCAGAGCCCGGAAATGGCTGAGATTCCCTGTCCGCCGTATTGTTTCGCCGTCTTTACATCTTGTGGTTTCATGCCCCCTAATGCATAAACGGGCACCGGAATATCGGCAACATAATCCGCAAAAGCTTGCCAACCCAGTCCATCTAACGCTGGATGAGAAGCGGTTTTTTTCACCGGAGACAGCAATAAAAAATCTGCACCCAATTCCAACGCTTTTGCCATTTCGACAGGCGTATGGGTTGAAACCCCTAATAATTTATTGTCGGGAATCGGTCTTTTTGTCAACCCCATCAAGGCACTCGAAGGGAGTTGAATACCGTCTACCTCAGGTAATTGCGCCAACCATTCCGGCTTGCCGTTAATCAGCATTTTGGCACCCGGAGTTTGATGCGTCAAAGCAATCGCCTGTTGCGCCAACTCAAAAAACTCAACTTCCTCTAATTGCTTAGCCCGTAACTGAATCAGTCGTACACCGTCCTCTAATGCAACTTGCAATCTGGCCAGCGCATCTTGTTGATCGTGAAAATTACCCGAGATCATATAGCGGTCAGCCAAATTCAACGCGTTTAAAATCCCTCGGTTAGCGGCTGGAAAATCCGCTGCATTCAGTTCGGACAAGGACTTCCAAGCAATTTCTTGCCCTTCCTGACCGGCTGCTTTTCCTGTCCAAGACTCGGTCACAAACACATGTAATCGTACAGTGACATCATCATAATCCCAAGGAATCCCGATCAACGGTTGCCAGCCGGTCGTCGATAGCCCAACCTCTTCCAATATTTCGCGCTGTAATGCGCTTTGCAGTGATTCTCCCGCTTGCACTTTCCCGCCGGGAAATTCCCAGCAATGTGCATGAGATTGATTTGCCCGGCGCTTTGCAACTAACAGCTGTTGCCCTTGACGAAGCACGCCGACCACAACATGGGTTATCCCCTTCATTTTGACTTCTCCTGTTTTCAAGCGACTTCAATCGTCATGGTTTTAAGTCATCAAACCATCATTTTTACAAAAAATTAGCCAGGCCTGGGCGTTTTTTACGTGGTTTGGGTTAAAATGGGCTTGTTATCGATAGACACCATTGTAAGAGAGGATTTTCATGAGTCAATTTTGGAGCCAATTGGTTCACACTTTAACCCCTTATGTGCCTGGGGAACAACCCAAAGGGGACAAGCTGATTAAACTGAATACCAATGAAAGTCCTTATCCGCCCTCACCCTCTGTTCAAGCAGCCATTAGCGCTCAGTTAGCCGCTGACAAGCTTCGGCTATACCCGGATCCAAATGCAGATCTGCTCAAGTCCGCCTTAGCAAAAACCCATCAGCTTAGCGAACAACAAGTATTTGTTGGCAATGGTTCTGATGAAGTATTGGCACATACTTTTCTCGCGTTATTAAAGCAAGATCAAGCCATTTTATTTCCTGACATCACTTACAGTTTCTATCCTGTTTATTGCGGACTCTATGAAATTGACTATGAAACGGTTCCGCTTGATAATGATTTTAGTATCAACCCAGATGACTATCAGCAACCCAACGGCGGTATTATCTTCCCCAATCCCAATGCGCCCACTGGTCGGCTTTTGACATTAGAAGCCATTGAAACCATTTTAAAATACAATCCGAATTCGGTGGTGATCGTGGATGAAGCCTATATTGACTTTGGCGGCGTTTCAGCCAGCGGGTTAATTAATCAGTACCCAAATCTACTGGTGGTGCAAACCTTTTCAAAATCTCGTGCCTTAGCAGGATTGAGAGTTGGCTATGCACTTGGCCATACGGATTTAATTGAAGCCTTAGAAAGGGTTAAGAATAGTTTTAACTCTTATCCATTAGATCAATTGGCTATTGTAGGTGCGGTGGCTGCGCTAGAAGATAACGACTATTTTGAATCTTGCTGCCAGAAGATCATCAAAACACGCCAAACGCTCACCGAATTTTTACAGCAACAGGGATTTGAAGTGCTTCCCTCAGCAGCCAATTTTGTATTTGTTCGCCACCCGGATTATGATGCAGCCCGGCTCGCCAAGCAGCTACGTGAACAGGCGATTATCGTCCGCCACTTTAACAAACCTCCAATCGATCAATTTCTGAGAATCACTATCGGAACCGATGCTCAAAACACCCGACTCTGTGATGTAATTGCCAGCCTAACCGTCTGTCGAACTTAGGGCAATAAAAAAGCGGCTCAACAGCCGCTTGTCATTCCCTTGCTGAATCAATAAAGTTAACTTCGATATTCTGCATTAATGCGAACATAATCGTAAGAAAAATCAGTCGTCCAAACCGTTTCCGAAAAGTCGCCACGATTTAATAGAATCCGAATGTCGATATCCGTTTGATTCATCACCGCTTGTCCTGCAGCTTCGGTATAACTTTCAGCCCGACCTCCATTTTCAACTAATAACGTATCCCCCAGATAAATTTGCAACGCCTCAATATCAAAATCAACCAGGCCTGAACGTCCGACCGCAGCCAATATCCGACCCCAATTTGGATCAGAGGCAAACAGTGCCGTTTTGACCAAAGGCGATAAAGCGACCGCATACGCCACTTGCAAACACTCTTCAGAGCTAGCACCTTTCTCAACAATGACCGACACAAATTTGGTAGCACCTTCACCATCTCGCACGATCATTTGTGCCAAATCAACCATCAGCGCCTCAAGCACTTGGTAAAACGTTTGATAGGCATCAGAGTGAACATCGGTAATTTCCGGCATATCAGCCAACTGCGTCGCCGTCAAAGTACAGGCATCATTGGTAGACGTATCTCCATCTACGGTAATTCGATTAAATGAAACAGCCACCGCATCTTTTAACGCTTTTTCTAGGCAGGCCTGGGAGATTTTGGCATCGGTTGCGGCAAATCCTAACATCGTCGCCATATTGGGATGAATCATACCCGATCCTTTTGCAATCCCATTCAAGGTCACTAAATGCCCATCAATTTCAAATTGACGTGAAATCTTTTTAGCACAGGTATCCGTGGTCATAATCGCTTTGGAAGCGGCATCCCACCCCATCACAGATTGATTGGCAATCGCATTAGGAATGCCCAATTGCATTTTTTGCATGGGCAGATTTTGGCCGATCACCCCTGTCGAAAATGGCAAGACAGACTCTGTGGCTATCTCCAGTTCTGTCGCCACCCATTGGCAGGTTTGCCAAGCTTCTTGTAACCCCTGCTTCCCCGTTCCTGCATTCGCATTGCCACTATTAATAATCAACGCTTCTGTCGCCTGCAATCTAAGATGTTGCTTTGCTAAGGTGACGGGGGCGGCACAAAAAGCATTTTGCGTAAAAGTGGCGGCAGTGCGACTTCCCGGATGAAAAGTCATCACCAGTAAATCCTCTGCGCCCGATTTTTTAATCTTCGCTGCGGTCGTCCCCAAATAAACGCCCGCAACAGGATGCATTGACTCTGTGTTCATGCTCAGAGATTCCTTCTCTTTAACTCAGCTTGCCGTGACAGTGCTTGTATTTTTTACCCGAGCCACAAGGACAAGGATCATTACGCCCAACTTTTGGGGTTTCTCTCCGATAAGTCCCCTCTTCTGCCGTTTGCTGATTCACCGTATCGGCAGCCGTTTCTTTTAAACCCTCTGAAATGGATTTTGCTACCGGATGCACGGCTTCAACCTGCTGAGGGCGTTCTTCTAATTGCTGCTGTTCATAAGCATCTACATCTTCCGAACCGCGTATTTGAACCCTCGATAAGGTTTGAATGGTTTCAAACATCACTTCATCTAAGAACGCTTCAAACATTTGCGCAGCAGAGGTACGATATTCTTGGAAAGGATCTTTTTGCGCAAACCCTTTTAAGTGAATCCAGCGACGCAAATAATCCATTTCATTGAGATGTTCACGCCATTGTTTATCAATGGTTCTCAATAGCACTTCTTTTTCAAAATGATGGCGAGTGGTTTTATCAATTTGCGCCATTTTTTGATGATATTCCGCTTTCATGGCTTCAACTAAGCGGGTTCGTAATTTCTCTTCGTACAAACTTTTATCTTCGGCCAACCAATCTGATAGGGGGACTTCGATACCAAAATCTTCATCAATCTGTCTTTCTAAACCATCAATATCCCATTGTTCTTCAATTGAACCCGGTGGCACAAATCCTGCCATCGTATTCTCAATGACATTCGCTCTTAAAGAATCAATAATGTCAGAAACATCCTCCTCTTCCATCAACTCATTGCGCTGAGAATAGACCACTTTACGCTGTTCATTGGCAATATTGTCAAATTTCAGTAAGTTCGCACGTTCATCTTGATGCATGCGTTCAACTTGTTTCTGAGCACGTTCAATCGACTTAGAAACCATTTTGTGCTCAATCGGTTCGTCAGATTTCATTCCCAATCGACGCATCATGTTTTTGACTTTTTCTGATGCAAAGCGACGCATTAGATCATCATCTAACGAAAGATAAAAACGGGTTGCCCCGGGATCGCCTTGACGACCCGAACGACCCCGTAACTGATTATCAATTCGACGGGATTCATGGCGTTCCGAGCCTAAAACTAATAAGCCTCCACTGGCGATGACAGCATCATGACGCATTTGCCAATCCGCTTTTACCTGAGCGATTTCTTCCGGCGTTGGATCCTCTAGGGCTTCCAGTTCCAAATCCAAATTTCCCCCCAGAACAATGTCCGTCCCCCGTCCGGCCATATTGGTGGCGATGGTCACTGCGCCCGGTCTTCCGGCATTCGCAATAATACTGGCTTCTTTTTCGTGGTGTTTGGCATTCAACACATTATGCTCAATCCCTTCTTTCTGAAACAAACCGGATAAAATTTCTGACATTTCAATGGACGCGGTACCAATCAAAATCGGCTGCTGTTTTTCGACAATCTCTTTAACATCTTTGACAATGGTTGCCATTTTGCCTTGGATATCCAAAAACACTAAATCGGGCAAATCTTGTCTTTGTGGCGGATTGTGAGTCGGCACCACAACCACTTCAAGCTGATAAGTGGATAGAAACTCACCGGCTTCGGTATCTGCGGTTCCGGTCATTCCGGATAGTTTTTGATATTGGCGGAAATAATTTTGGAAAGTGATAGAAGCATAGGTCTGGCTTTCAGCTTGAATGGAAACACCTTCCTTCGCTTCAACGGCTTGATGCAAGCCATCGCCCCAGCGACGCCCAGCCATTTTTCGACCCGTATATTCATCAATAATAATCACTTCATTGTTTTGCACAATATAGTCGGTATTTCTTTCGTACAGTAGGTTCGCTCTTAAGGATGCATTCACATATTTCATTAAACTAATATGTTCAGCATCATAGAGGGAATCGCCCTCTTGCAAAATGCCCACTTCGACTAACATGGCTTCAACTTTTGCGTGACCTTCATCGGTCAAATGAATTTGTTTGGTTTTTTCATCAATGGTGTAGTCGCCTGTTGAGGTTTTATTTTCTAAATCTTCAGTGCCTCTTTCTAAGCGCTCCACGAGCGGATTCATTTTTTCATAGAGTTCGGATTTATCTTCAGCAGGCCCGGAAATAATCAACGGGGTTCTGGCTTCATCAATCAGAATCGAATCAACTTCATCGACAATCGCAAAGTTTTGACCCCGCATGACGCGTTCTTCCGCAAAAATTGCCATATTGTCACGCAGATAATCAAAACCAAATTCGTTATTGGTTCCATAGGTAATATCCGCTTGATAGGCAGCCTGTTTTTCGGCAGGCGCCTGCCCCGATAACACCACCCCGGTGGTTAGTCCCAAAAATTGATAAACCTGACCCATCCACTCAGCATCACGAGAAGCCAAGTAATCATTCACCGTAATCACATGCACGCCATGACCGGTTAAGGCATTTAGGTAGGCGGGTAAAGTCGCAACCAGTGTTTTCCCTTCACCCGTGCGCATCTCGGCAATATTACCATCATGAAGAACCATGCCACCGACCAACTGGGTGTCGTAATGACGCATCCCCATGACCCGCTTACTGGCTTCACGCACCACGGCAAATGCCTCAGGCAATAGCTGATCTAACGTAATCGTTCCCTCAGCGAGCTGTTGCTTAAAGACAGGCGTTTTGGCTTTTAAGGCGTCATCCGACAATTGGGAGAGCGCTTCTTCCAAGACATTAATTTGCTGAACTTTTTTTGTATATTGTTTGATTAACCGGTCGTTACGGCTGCCAAATATTTTTTTGAAGAGTTTTAAAGCCATTCTTACTGAAATCCAATAATGATTGAGAGCCTAGGGCAGGCTGATTATTTTTAAAAAAATGATTAGCATTCTAACACATTTCTAGGCAGGAATAGCATAGTGAAACCTTTGCACGAGATGGCGTCAAATGCAAAACGGCATCTTAAAGTAAGATTTTACTGCTACCATATTGAATCGGTGGTTCTTCATCTGAATAAATCACCACTTCATAGGCTTCAGGATCGGCCATTAACGCCCGTAATAGTTGATTATTCAATGCATGGCCTGATTTATGTGCCGTAAATTCACCAATGATAGGGTGTCCTGCCATATACAGATCGCCCACGGCATCCAAAATCTTGTGTCGAACAAATTCGTCCTTATCGCGCAACCCTTCCTGATTAACCACGCCATTATCATCTAAGCCAATTGCATTGTGCAAGCCAGCGCCCAACCCTAGATTTTGAGCTCTTAACGTTTCCATATCCTTCATAAACCCAAAGGTTCTGGCACGACTGACTTCTTTAAAATAGGCAGTTGAAGAAAAGTCTAACGTCATTTTTTCTGCCGTCTGATCGAAAGCAGGATGATCAAATTCAATTGAAAAATTCAACCGAAATCCATTGTAGGGCAAAAATTTAGCCAGTCCACCTTGATTATTAGTGACTTCTATCGCTTTATTGATGCGAATAAATTTCTTGGGCGCTTCTTGAAGTTTCACGCCGGCAGCTTGCAATAAAAAAATAAAATGGGAGGCGCTACCGTCCATAATCGGCACTTCATCAGCCGTAATATCAATATAAAGATTGTCAATACCAACGCCCGCCAAAGCGGACATCAAATGCTCGATGGTCGCGATTTTTGTAAGTTTACCGTCAGATTCTTGAACAATGGTCGTACACAACAGGGTTTCTTTCACCAAACTCGGTGTAACAGGAAAAGCCACGACAGGATGAACATCTATACGCCGAAAGCAAATACCGGTATCCACTGGCGCAGGACGCAAAGTCATAATGGATTTGTGACCCGTATGCAATCCAACGCCTTTCGCTTTAACCGTATTAGCAAGTGTTCTTTGTTTCACGAATGACTCTTTTTTTCTGAAATAAAATAGCCGCGAATTCTAACATAAAGGCAATCGCATCATGCCTAAAAATTTTGGCTAAACCAGCTTTTCATTTTTGCCAATATTGAGCCGGCATCTTGGCTCAGAGCCCGCTGGCTATCACTATTAGGCTGATAGGACTGATGTTCCTTAGCGTACATTAACAACCCGACAGTGGTGGCAAATGCAGGGCTTCGAACCTCTTCTTTCAATCCGGAAACATCCTGAGGAATTCCCAAACGAACCGGCATGTGAAACACTTCTTCCGCCAATTCAACCGCGCCTTCCACCAAAGAACTGCCACCCGTTAATACAATGCCTGCAGCAATTTTATTTTCAAAATCAGTACGTCTTAATTCTGCCTGTATCAGCTGAAATAATTCTTCATAGCGCGGTTCAATCACCTCAACCAAAGTATGTCGAGATAAGCATCGCGCTGGACGATCGCCAACACTGGGAACCTCAATTTCTTCATCTTTAGAGATGAGCTGTGGGAGTGCACAAGCATATTTACGCTTAATGTCTTCTGCAGCCGCTTTAGGCGTTCTCAAAGCCATGGCGATATCATTGGTCACCTGATCCCCCGCAACCGGAATCACTGCGGTATGTCGAATAGCGCCATTTTGGAACACGGCAATATCCGTTGTCCCCCCTCCGATGTCCACCAAACAGACGCCCAATTCTTTTTCATCTTCTGATAGCACCGCTTCTGAAGACGCCAGCTGCTCCAAAATCAAGTTATCCACTTTCAATGAACACCGTTCAACACATTTGGTAATATTTTGAGCGGCACTAACGGAACCGGTCACCATATGTACCTTAGCTTCTAAACGCACCCCGGACATACCAATCGGTTCACGAATTCCACCTTGATTATCAATCATAAATTCTTGAGGCAGTATATGTAAAACTTCTTGATCCCCCGGAATGGCGATGGTTTGTGCCGCATCAATCACTCGCTGTACATCTTCTTGCTGAACTTCTTGATGACTAATCGCAACCATACCATTGGAATTAAAACTTCCAATATGACTTCCTGCAATCCCCACAGAAACCGAGACGGCTTTAATACCAGACATTCTTTCCGCCTCATCAATGGCGCGTTGAATGGATTCGACGGTTGAATCAATATTCACCACCACCCCTTTTTTCAAGCCTTTAGACGGGTGGGTTCCTAAACCAACAACCTCAATACCACCGTCCCCTTTAACTTTGCCAATAATTGCGGCTATTTTTGAGGTGCCAATATCCAATCCAATAACGATATTAGTGTTTGAAGTCTGCTGCTTTCTTGCCATTCGTGGTTTCACCTTTATTGCTCTATGCGGTTAGGATTTGCTTGCTCTTGGGTATTCGGGTGCTGTTCCGAGTCATCATTAGAACGTTTGATAACAAACCCATTACTATAGCGCAAATCATAAACTTGTGCGAATTTTCTTAGTGTCGGATCTATCTTGTTATAAGCTCGAATAAATCTTGTTATTTTGGCCGTTTGCAAGGCGTCATCCACCAACAAACGACTGCCCGACAGGAAGTCAATTTGCCAACTTTGATCCGTCTGCTGAGCCAGTTTTTCTATATGCCAGTCCATCCGATCAAATTGATGCTGAAATGTCGCGAGGGTTTGCAAAATTTTTGCAGCATTCAGCGGTTCTCCATCAAGCTTTACTAAATGTTGAAACCCATCAATCTGATGGGGATAAAAAATTTCACCGACCTGATTCAATAAGCCGTCCTCTTGCCAACGAGCCACCGGGGTTTGTTCAATCAACGCAACCCGCAATTGATTCGGCCATCGACGCGTTACTTGCGCTTGATAAACCCACTCTAAGCGAACCAGATCAGCATGAAGCCCTTCCAAATCAACTCGCCAAAAAGACTTGCCCAAATAGGGTTTAATCACAGTTTGCACTTCATCAGGGCTGAGTTGTTGGATTTTCCCTCGAAGCTGGACTTTAGACAAAACCGTCGTAGAGGAAACGGCGACCCAAACAATGGCACCCATCAATCCAATAATGCCTGCAAACAGCGCAAGTTTCTTCACTCTGTATCCTTATCGATTGACTTTAAGCGTTAAAGCCAACAACTTTAAAACCAGTTGCTCAAATGCCATACCAACCGCTTTGGCGGCCATTGGCACCAGACTGTGATCGGTCATTCCCGGAACCGTATTCATCTCAATCAACCAGGCTTGGTCATTTTTATCTAACATTAGGTCAATTCGCCCCCAATGCCGGCCCCCCATCACCTCAAAGGCTTGTAATACAACCTTTTGAATATCGGCCTGCTGTTTTGTCGGCAAATTACTGGGGCAAATATACTGAGTGTCATGAGATTGATACTTAGCATCAAAATCATAAAAATCATGATCCGTTTTTAACTCAATCAACGGCAACGCCTTGCCCTCTAAAACGGCGCAAGTAAACTCTCGGCCGTCAATCCATTGTTCAATTAAAATTTCATCATCATATTGTTGTGCAAACGTCACCGCATCTTTTAAAGCCTCTAAATCATCCACTTTACGCATACCGATGCTCGACCCTTCATGACTGGGTTTTACGATCACAGGAAATGTTAAATTAAATAGAGAGACCGCCAAGGGTGCCGACGGAGAAACCTTTATAAAAGCCGGTGTTGGCAAACCAACCCCAGCCCATAGCCATTTGGTTCTGAGCTTGTCCATTGCCAGCGCAGAAGCGGTCATACCACTTCCTGTATACGGCATTTTTAAAGCGTCCAACACCGCCTGAACGCCCCCATCTTCCCCCCATCGTCCATGCAATGCAATAAAGGCGCGATCATATTGTTTGGCAATCTCAGTTAACTGTGCCACCGAAGTGACATCACAAGCACGGGCATCGACACCCACGTGTTGTAAAGCTTGCGTCACCGCCATACCACTTTTCAACGAGATCGGTCTTTCAGCAGAATTCCCACCCATTAACACCGCCACTTTTCCAAGTTTCTTAACCAACCTTTGTTGATCAATCTGTGTTGTCATTTTTTACCAACCCTTTACAAAACCTTTTTGAGTTCAATCAAATCCATGCCCATTGTTATCCCATCAGCGTTGTTTTTTCCATTGTTTGGCAAGTTGCCCCACATCTCCCGCCCCCATGACCAAAAGCGTATCCTGTGACAATAAAACCGACTCCATCACGCTGTCCAATTCGGCTTTCGACTCAACATGCAAATTATCTTTGTGTCCTCGTAACCGCATGGCTTGTAATAATGCTTTGGAATCAAAGGCTGCAATCGGCGCTTCACCCGCAGCGTAAACGTCTAGCAACACCACCAAATCCGCTTTCATTAACGCTAAAATAAATTCATCAAACAGGTCTCTGGTACGGCTAAATCGGTGAGGTTGAAACACCAAAACCAAACGTTGATCCGGAAAAGCCGTTTTCGCCGTTTGCAAAGTCGCCGTTAATTCTGTGGGATGATGGCCATAATCATCGACCAATGTCACCAATTTACCCCCAACCCGACACGCCTGATAAACTTCAAAACGTCGTCCGACCCCACCGAAATTCGCTAAGGCAGCTTGAATATCCCTTACATCGACTTTTAACTCCAATGCCACTGCAATCGCCGCCAGGGCATTTAAAACATTATGCACTCCCGGCTGGTTGAGGGTCACTTCAAAGCCGGGCGCATCTGTTTGCTGAACTTCAAACTGCATTTTCAACCCCTTCTGAACAATTTTTGTCGCCCGCAAATCAACCTGTTCACCCCGGCCATAAGTACGTATTTTTCGAGACAGTTTGGGCAATATAGATTGAATATTTTGATCATCTCCACATAGAATGGCCATCCCATAAAAAGGCAAGCGATGAATAAATTCAATAAAGGTATTTTCAAGATTTTGATAATCGCCCTGATAGGTTGCCATGTGATCTTCATCAATATTGGTTACCACTGACATCATCGGCGATAAATGCAAAAAAGACGCATCAGATTCATCTGCTTCTGCCACCAAATAATGACTGCTTCCTAATCGCGCATTCGAATCACACTGATTGAGCTTACCGCCGATCACAAAAGTGGGATCTAACCCCCCTTGCGTTAAAATCGCTGCCACCAATGAGGTGGTTGTCGTTTTGCCATGGGTTCCGGCAATGGCAATGCCAAACCGCATTCGCATCAGCTCTGCTAACATTGCCGCTCGCGGAATCACCGGGATTCGACAGTTTTTCGCATAAACCACTTCTGGATTATCCTCTAAGATAGCAGTAGAAACCACTACCACATCGCTTTGCTGAACATAAGCCGCATCATGGCCTAATTGAATTTTGGCCCCTAAGGCGCGAAGGTGCTGAAGGGTGTGATTTTCCCTGATATCTGAACCGGATACTGTAAAGCCTAAACTAAGACAAACCTCGGCAATCCCAGCCATACCAACACCACCGATACCAACAAAATGAATTTGCTTTACCTGATCTTTCATTATTTTTAAACTCTAATCCTCTCAAAAACGTATCTGCCAATGGGCACCTCGATATGATACCGACTTCTCAAGCGGCTATTGTAAAAACCTTTCATAGAATAGGAAAATTCCATCAATGAAGCCAAGTTGGCTCAGGTTGATCAGGTGCAGACACCGGCTGTGGGATTAACCAATAATGCTGCCCCAGAACAGCAGCCAACTCAGAAGGTTTTTGCAGAGGATGGACGATTTCAAAATGGGAAAAGGTTGAGCCACTAACAAAGCCTTTTGCGACGGCCTCATCTAATAATTGTAAAACGTCAGCGACCCCCTCTCCTTGCAACGTTTCGGTGGCCGGATTCCAAAACAGGATTTTGGCAGGCCATGGTGAACCGGGAAGTGGCAAGCACTCTATACGAATCCAAACGTCGGTTTCTGGTTGCGACAAAAAGCCTCCTTTACCCCTTTAACCGTCCTTTAACGCAACATGTCCAGGGATTCATAAATCGCTGCAATCAAACGATCAATATCTGCTGAATGGTTATACACCCCAAAAGACGCGCGAATGGTTGCAGGCACTTGAAACCTTTGCATCACCGGCATAGCGCAATGATGACTGGCACGAACAGCCACCCCCTCTTGATCCATGAGCGTCGCCATATCATGCGGATGCGCCCCCTCAATCACAAATGAAATCACGGCACCCTTGTCGGCGGCTTGACCAATCACTTTCAACCCGGGAATATCAGACAATTTCTTTGTTGCTTCCTGCAATAAGGTTTGTTCATAAGCCGTAATATTCGCTAAACCGATCTTATTGACAAAGTCTATTGCTGCCCCCAAACCCATAACGCCCGCCATATTGGGCGTACCCGCTTCAAACTTATACGGCAAAACATTGTATTGGGTTTCTTCAAAGGTCACGGAATAAATCATATCCCCCCCCCCTTGATAAGGGGGCATGGCTTCTAATAAGGCTTCCTTCCCATATAATACGCCGATGCCTGTCGGCCCATAAACTTTATGCCCTGAAAAAGCATAAAAATCACAACCGATATCCTGAACATCCACTGTCATGTGTGGCACGGCCTGAGCCCCATCCACCAAAACCACTGCGCCAACATTATGTGCCATTTCAGTCATGGCTTTAACGGGATTGATCGTGCCCAATGCATTGGACATATGCACCACTGACACCAACTTGGTTTTCGCGGTTAAATACTGTTCAAAATCCTTTAATGAAATTTCACCCAAATCATTAATGGGGAGGACTTTTAATACAACCCCCAAAGCGTCACGTAACATTTGCCAAGGCACAATATTCGAATGATGCTCCATCTCGGTAATCAACACCTCATCACCCGCCTGAAGGTTTTGCCGACCCCAAGTTTGCGCTACCAGGTTAATGGCCTCTGTTGTTCCTCTGACAAAAATCACTTCTTTGGTGGATGCTGCATTCAAAAACTGACGGATTTTTTCACGACTCCCTTCATAAGCTTCAGTTGCGCGCTCACTTAATCCATAAACCCCGCGATGGACATTGGCATTTTCTGCCACATAATATTGAGTAATACGATCAATGACCACTTGCGGTTTTTGTGACGTGGCACCATTGTCTAAATACACCAATGGGTGACCATTTTCGAGTTGTTTTAAGAGGGGGAATTGGTTTCGAATATCAGTAAAATTCATATAGGATTCTTATGCGTAGAGACGGTGCAATCAGTCATAAAACTTATAACTTTTGCACAATCAGTTTGGTTAGCCAAGCTTGCATTTCAGGTTGCGTCTGCCACTTATCCAGCGGTTCCAACAAAAAGGCCTGAGTAATCAGTTGCATGGCATCGGATCGGCGAATGCCTCTAGCTTGAGCGTAAAAAATCTGATCTTCATCGATTTGCCCAGCCGCACACCCATGAGAGCATTTTACATCATCCGCATAGATTTCCAGTTGGGGCTTAGCATCCACTTTTGCCTTAGGAGACAACAATAGGCTTTTAGTGTCCATTTGCCCATCTGTCTTTTGCGCGCCTTTGGCGACTTCAATCATGCCATTAAAAACGCCACGCGCTTCGTCAGCTAATACCAACTTATGTAACTGGCGACTATGACCATGCAACGCCTGATGTTGTGTTAAGGTGCGTGTATCCATCACCTGTTGACCGCGGCCCAATACAATTGAGTCTTGATCGGTCTCGGCAGCATCCCCCTGTTGGGTCGCCACACTTTGATGACGTGACAATAAGGCCCCTAACGCAATATAGCTGGTTTCGATATGCGAAGCCGCCGCTTGCACAAAATGCTGATGGTTAAAATAAAAACTGTTCTGACTCAACTGTTGCAATACCAACTGTTTGCATTGCGCGTTTTCCCCCACCGTAATGTGACTGATGCCATTCACCCAAGTCGTTACTTCTTCTGTTAAACAAACATATTGTTGCAATAGCTGCAACTGTGACGACTGCCCCAAACGGACTTGCAATCTCGGGCTCAGCACCTCAGCGGTTTGGGTTTGAATATATAAAATATGCAAAGGTGCTTCGACACTGACACGAGCGTCCAATTCAATGGTCACGCCTTGATCAAGCATTAACTCATTCATCCACTGAAAAGCGTCGGCCTTTTCGGATAAGTTGATTGTTTGAATCGCATCGGCATCCGCCATTTCAATCGACAACCCATCCGGAATAAAATCAAATCCACCGGATAGTTGTTCTGAAAAAAACCCATCCACAAACACCAAACGAATGGTGTCAAAATTGGGTAAAAACGTTTGAATTTGTGCCGTTGTCAACTCAATCGGCTCTTGAACATGCTTTAAGCTAAACGTTTGCTGCAATAGCGACTGGATGGAAGTATATTGCCAATCTTCATCCTTGCGCGTTGGCAACCCCATTGTCAGCAATTGCTGTTTGGCTGCTTGGCGCTTTTCAATTAAGGCTTTAACTGCCATCCGCTCATTTAAAGCGTCAGATAAGGCCATTATCTTGTCTAAAAATTGACGAGCAGCCGGACTCATTTTGCGAGGAATAATCGAACTCATAGTGCCACTCATTTCTGGTTGTGTTGTAACTGCTGATGCGCTTGAATCATATCGTCATAGCCTTTTTCTTCTAGCGCATGCACCAACTCAAATCCACCCGATTGAATAATCTTGCCATCAAATAACACATGGACAAAGTCGGGTTTAATATAATCCAAAAGCCGCTGATAATGCGTTACCACAATAAAACTGCGATCAGGCGAGCGCAGTGAATTAACACCATTGGCGACCACTTTCATCGCATCAATATCTAAACCGGAATCGGTTTCGTCGAGAATGCACAATTTAGGCTCAAGTAACGCCATCTGAAAAATATCATTACGCTTTTTTTCACCCCCGGAAAACCCCACATTCACAGAACGGTCCAACAAGTCTTTGGGCATTTTTAATAAATCAATTTTGGATTGTGCATAGCGATCAAAATCAAACATATCCAACGCCGGCAAACCGTTTTCCTCTCGAATGGCATTCACAGCCGTTTGCATAAACAGCTTATTACTGACACCGGGAATTTCAACAGGATATTGAAAGGCCAAAAACACCCCTTTACGGGCGCGTTCTTCCGGGGACAAGGCTAACAGATCGTCACCGGAAAATTCGACCGTCCCATCTGTAATTTCATAATCTTCTCGACCCGCAAGCACACTGGAAAGCGTACTTTTACCCGCGCCGTTTGGCCCCATAATGGCATGAACTTCTCCCGGTTTAATGTCTAGGTTCAAGCCTTTTAAAATGGGTTTATCGATTTCATCCGCTACTTGCGCATGGAGATTTTTTACGGTTAATAACATAGTGTTTCTCATTTCATTATTTAAGCCAATTGGTCAGCGCCTAGCGCTTACCCAACCGACCCTTCTAAACTGATGGCTAAAAGTTCTTCGGCTTCTTGAGCGAATTCCAATGGCAGTTCACTAAAGACTTCTTTACAGAAACCATTGACAATCATCGAAATCGCATCCTGTTCGCTAATGCCTCTTTGCTGACAATAAAACAGTTGATCTTCACCGATACGTGAGGTCGTTGCCTCATGCTCCATTTTTGCGGTGGCATTTTCCACTTCAATATAGGGGAACGTATGGGCGCCACACTGATCGCCAATCAACATCGAATCACATTGGGTGAAATTCCGAGCCCCTTCGGCCGAGGGTAAAATCCGCACCAAACCACGATAGGTATTATCCGATTTACCCGCTGATAGACCTTTTGAAATAATAGTGCTGCGCGTATTCTTGCCGATGTGAATCATTTTAGTGCCGGTATCCGCCTGTTGGCGACGATTGGTTAAGGCAACAGAGTAAAATTCTCCTATAGAATAATCGCCTTTCAAAATACAACTGGGGTATTTCCAAGTGATGGCCGATCCGGTTTCTGCTTGAGTCCAAGATAGCTTGGCATGAGCCCCTTCACAAATCCCACGTTTGGTTACGAAATTAAGAATCCCTCCTTCACAATCCTCATCTCCCGGATACCAATTTTGCACGGTCGAATATTTAACTTCCGCATTCTCATGCACAATCACTTCGACCACGGCGGCATGCAACTGATAACTATCTCTAACCGGGGCTGAACAACCTTCCAAATAACTGACATAACTGTTTTTATCCGCAATCAGAATGGTTCGTTCAAACTGACCGGTTTTTGCCTCATTAATGCGAAAATAGGTTGATAAATCGATTGGCGAACGCACGTCTTCCGGAATATACACAAAGGTGCCGTCTGAAGCCACTGCCGAATTGAGCGCGGCAAAAAAGTTATCGTGATAAGGCACCACTGTCCCCAAATATTTTTGCACCAGCTCAGGATAGTCATGTACGGCTTCTGAAAAAGAACAAAAGATAATCCCCAGCTTTTCCAGTTCAGCGCGCTTGGTGGTGGAGACCGAAACGGAGTCAAAAATCGCATCGACCGCGATATTGGCTTTTTCAGCCGAATCCTCGCCATAAATCGGAACCCCCAAACTGGCAAAGGCTTTGGCCACTTCAGGATCCATTTCCATTGACAACCCCTTATTGCCAGACGGACAATCACTGCTACAGCTATTACACTCCGGGGCAGAATAGTAGCTATAATCTTGATAATCAATTGCATCATAATTGGCTTTCGCCCAATGCGGCTCTTCAAGGGTTTTCCAGTGGGCAAATGCCTTTAACCGAAAATCGAGCATCCACTCCGGCTCATTCTTTTTAGCCGAAATGGCTCGAACAACCTCTTCGTTTAAGCCTTTTGCAAATGTATCCACAATAGTTTGTGTAAAAAAGCCTTCTTTATAGCTGCTATTTTTACTCAAAAGGTCATTAATCTCTTGATATTGTGTGGTTTCTGACATAGGTTTTATTCATCTATATAATCGTTAATTTAATTTCTGACTATTCTAGTCGGATATTCTGCTTTTGTCTAGCTTACCTCTCGTCACTTATCCCGAAACAATCGTTTCAAAGTTGACTTGCTTCAATGGCCTGCTGAAGCCAGGCCTGGTCAAAATGACACCCTAAAACCTCTAAATAAGCCTGTTCAATTTGCGTGTCTGCTGCAAAAAAATCACAACGGCTAGCCGTCATTTCAATGGCAACCGCATGCGCATACTCATGCGTTAATAAGCAACCCTGAACCCGCCAAATGTCCATTGCCAAATTATTTCTTGCCGCGTCTAACACCATCATCAAGTGCTCTAAATAGAAAGGCTTCGAGGCTGATAAATCACCCAACGCGATAGACAATTGTTTTAAGGGCTTTAACTGCTGCCAAAAGGTGTTTAAAGATGTTAAAGAAATGGGTTCTGAAAGCGACAACCAAGCTTCGGCATCAACCCTATCCAGCCCCTGCCAGCGCTTTCGCGGCAGTCGGTTACGGTCATTTTTTTTGAGCCAATCTTGCCAAAACACTTGCGCAGATAAATCCGCCGACGCCACAAAACTCAAAACCACCGCAGTAGATTGCTGGATTAACGCCTTCAGATGCAATTCAGCAGAAGCTGACAACAGGGGGGATCTGACATCAATTACACACCATACTTGAGCTTTAAGCCACCCAGGATTTTCTATTTCGCTTTCTTCCCCAAAGGGAAACAATGCCATCTTGGCTTGGGGATAAGCTTGACGAAAGACACGCTGAAACCGCTTCTTTCCACTGCCTGGTAACCCAATTAAAACAATTGATTCGGACACGCTCTTTCCTTATTTCGGTGATGGCTGTAAACACTGCACAACGGCTTGCGCCATTTGTCTCATCAATTGCCGGTAATCCAACTGCCCCTGCCCCAAAGGATCCAGCTCACCCACTTCCACTGCCAAGCCTTGAATAATATAGTGTAACTGTCTATCAGAGAACTGAGGTTCTTTAAACACGCAACGCGCGCCTGTCGATTGAATGATTTTACGTAATGCGAGCACCTGTTTAATACTGGGTTTCAGTTCATCTGAAACCTGAACAACCCCAAGATGCTGAAGCCCATAAGCCTGTTCAAAATATTGATAGCCATCGTGTAAAAGCAAATAGGGTTGTTGCCGAACGGGGGCTAACCAGTCTGTCATTTGTTGGTCTAAACGTTGGTAATCAGCTTGAAGCTGTTGGGTAATGGCGGCTATTTCAGTGGCTCTATCGGGTTGCAAGCGCGTCAACTGTGCTGCGATCGCCGACACCATTAGACGGGCATTGGCAATCGACAACCAAATATGCGGATCTAAAGCTTCCTGTTCATGTTCATGTTCATGTTCATGATGATCTTGCTCATCTGTGACCGATTGATTCGATAAGTGTCGTTGCTGGCGGGTCGATCGTGGAAAAACCACCAGGCCTGGCAGTTTTTGCATGGCAATCACACGGATCGCCTGACCAGCAGCCTGTGCTTCCGATAAACGCTGTTTCAACGGCTTTTCAATCCAAGTGTCTACCGAGTTGCCAAGCGTTAACAATAAATCGGCATGCTGTAATGCCACTAAATGAGAAGGTCGAAACTGAAAACCATGCGGAGAGGCGCCAGGCTCTAATAGCACGACCAACTCATCTTCATCCGTTAAATAGGGTTGAATCATACCGGCCAAAGGCGGTATGGTCACGGTGACCTGGATTGCGGCGACGGGTAAACTCAAACAAAACCCTAACAATAAGCTAAAATATCTCAACTCTTTTTCCTCTGAAGAAAACCAACATGACAGATCAGCCCCTGATAAAAGCCACGCACTTACACCACGCCTTCGGTGGTAAAAACGTACTCCATGATGTTTCACTGACATTGAAACCCAATGAAATTGTCACCTTAATCGGTCCTAATGGCGCCGGGAAATCCACACTATTAAAAATTCTACTCAAATTACTGACACCGACTCAAGGCCATGTTTGGCACAAACCCCAACTCCGCATTGGATTTATGCCGCAAAAAATCCACATTGATGATGCCTTACCCATAAAGGTAAACCGCTTCTTAGAATTGGGACTCAGTTCGCCAAAGCATGGGGGGAATCATAGCACAACACTGCAACAAACGATTGAGACCTTATCCATACAATCCGTGTTAGAAACCCCCATCCAGCAAGTTTCCGGTGGCGAAATGCAACGCATTTTATTGGCGCGCGCGCTATTACGCTCGCCAGAGTTACTGGTCTTAGACGAACCCGTTCAAGGGGTGGATCTGAATGGTCAAACCGAGCTTTATCATCTCATCAATCACATTCAGCAACAATTTGGCTGTGGCATTTTAATGGTGAGTCACGACCTGCATATTGTCATGAAAAGCACCCATAAAGTGCTTTGCCTCAATCAGCATATTTGTTGTTCCGGCACCCCCCAAGCAATCTCTACCGACCCGGCTTTCCAAACGCTATTTGGCGAAGGATATGAAGAGGTCGCGCTCTATGAACACCACCATAACAATAGCCTTTGTGAGCACACCCATGATTGAGTTAATACTAAATCCGCCGCTGTTTTTAATCCATGCCTTATTGGGCGGGCTTTTAATCGCTTTTATCGCAGCACCTTTAGGGGTTTTTATGGTATGGCAAAGACAGTCCTATTTTGGCGCAGCACTGGCGCATTCAGCATTATTAGGACTTGGACTAGGGCTTTTTTTATCGATAAACCTCTCTTTAAGCGTTATTCTCGTCTCTTTGGGCATCGCAGTGGGCATCCATCTTTTAAAAGCCCATTCTAAATTATCTTCTGATACTTTATTGGGCATACTGGCACACAGCTCTTTAGCGTTAGGGTTGATTCTTCTGAGCCTTCAGCCACAAGCCCAACTCAACCTCATGGCCTTTTTATTTGGTGACATTTTAAGTATTGATCAACCGGATTTAATCTTTATTAGCTTTTTGGCCGTTGCGGTTGCTGTATTCTTCAAACGACATTGGCAAGATCTGCTCAATACCACTTTAAATGCGGAACTGGCGCAAATTGAAGGCATTCAAACCCAGAAGGTGCAGCTTTATTATGTTTTGCTATTAGCGCTGATGATTGCGATGGCGATGAAAATGGTCGGCGCCCTTTTGATCACATCCCTGTTAATTATTCCTGCCGCCACCGCCCGAAAATATGCCCAGTCACCGGAACAGATGCTAGGTTACAGCCTGATTTTTGGCGGTTTATCGGTTATTTTTGGGGTGGTGGCATCATTATTTTGGGACATCCCGACGGGAGCCAGTATTGTTGCAGTGGCAACCCTATTCTTCTTGGGCAGCCTCCTTCGCCGACCTTAAAGCGCATCCCCCCTTTGCAAGATCACAAACTCAAACGCATGGGCGTGCTTTTCATCTTGCGGGTGATAATAGCGAGAAGTGATTTGCCAATCATCTGCTGACCAAGTCGGAAAAACCGTATCCCCCGCCACTTCAGTTTCAACCAAGGTTAGATAGAGCTTATGAGCATAAGGCATCATCTGTTGATACAGTTGACCGCCCCCCATAATAACCACTTCGGTTGTTTCCGCTAGGCAGCTTTGTAATGCAGATTCCAAACTGGAAAAGACCTCTATGCCTGCTGATTGGAAATCAGCATTTCGGCTAATCACCAAATTACGACGATTCGGCAAAGGACGCGCACCAATAGACTCAAAGGTTTTACGCCCCATTATCACTGTCTTATTGAGCGTATTGGCCTTAAAAAACTTTAAATCATCCGGCAAATGCCAAGGCATCGCATTGTCAGAGCCAATGACCTGATTTTTATCCAGGGCGGCAATCATGGCGATTTGCACCTTGTCTCTTAATGTTTGTAGCGTCTCATTCATACGGACACCTGGGCTTTAATATGAGGATGACTTTGATAATGTTCAATTTCAAAGTCATCAAATTGATAATCAAAAATCGAATCCGGTTGGCGTTTAATCTTCAACTTAGGTAATGGATAAGGGGTTCGCGTCAATTGCAATTGAGCCTGTTCCAGGGTGTTGTTATAGAGATGGACATCGCCACCAGTCCAGATAAACTCACCGACATCCAGCCCCGCTTGCTGAGCGATCATATGTGTTAATAATGCATAGCTGGCAATATTAAAGGGGACACCCAAAAAAGTGTCTGCACTGCGCTGATATAATTGGCAGGACAAGCGACCCTTTGCAACATAAAATTGAAAAAAGGCATGACAGGTCGCCAAAGCCATCCGCCCCTGCTTAACATTTTGTTGTGGACTGATGGTTTCATCCGGTAAGTCGGCCGGGTTCCAAGCAGAAACCAGCATACGTCGACTATTCGGATTGGTTTTTAGCGTGTGAATCACTTCAGCAATTTGATTAATCGTCTCGCCATTGGGTTTCTCCCAGGACACCCACTGCTTCCCATAAATGGGACCCAAATCACCTGATTCTGTTGCCCATTCATCCCAAATGCGCACCCCATTTTCCTGTAAATAACGGTTATTGGTATCGCCTTTCAAAAACCACAACAATTCATGGATAATCGATTTCAAATGCAGTTTTTTGGTGGTCACCATTGGAAAACCGGCTTGCAGATCAAACCGCATCTGATAACCAAATACCGACAGGGTGCCAGTACCCGTTCGATCCCCCTTAGCGACCCCTTGATCGATAATATGACTTAATAACGTTAAATAAGGTTTCATCCCTTCACCCTTTTACTATTTGACCGGCGGTATACCCAAATCAACAATGCCAATCCAAACACAATCATCGGCAATGACAGCACTTGCCCCATAGTCAGCCAATCCCATAGCAAATAGCCTAGCTGAGGATCCGGCATCCGATAAAACTCGACAATAAAACGGAACGCGCCATACAGTGCCACAAACAAACCCGTCAAAGCACCCATTGGGCGAGGTTTACGCGCGTAAACCCACAAAACAATAAAGAGTAGCACCCCTTCCAATAGGGCTTCAAGTAATTGCGTTGGATACTTATTGACCACTTGATTTAGCAGCGGATCATAAACGCGCATGCCCCATTGAGATTCGGTTATTTTGCCCCAAAGTTCGCCATTAATAAAATTGCCAACCCGACCGAAAAACAACCCCGCCGGCACTAATAAAGCGACAAAATCGGTTACCGCAAATAAAGGCGCTTTGATTTTTCGAGCAAACCAAATCATCGCCACCGATACGCCTAATAAGCCACCATGAAAAGACATGCCGCCTTGCCAAATATAAAAAACTTCAACCGGGTTGTGTATATAGTAACTAAAATCATAAAACAGCGTATAACCTAACCGGCCACCCACTATCACCCCTAAAGCACCATAGAACAAAAAATCACTCACATAATCTGCTGTCCAATACTCAGATGATTTGGCTTTATGCTTGCCAACTGCCCAGAAAAAGGCAAATCCGGCCAAGTACATAAGTCCATACCAGTGAATGGTTAAAGGTCCTAATGCTAGGGCGACTGGATCAATTTCAGGATAGGTCCACATAGAATTTGGCTCTTAAATGAAAGCCATCATGATACTAAAAAACGGCCAGGCCTGGCCGTTTTTTAGTCAGTAAAAGCAGAGATTAAATCTTAAATTGATGAACCAACATTTTGAGTTTGTCAGCAATTTCTTCCAAACGACGGCTCGATGCTTCATTATTAACAGAGCCTTCAACCGTTTTTTCGGTGACCGCTTGAATTTGAGTAATATGTTGATTCACGGTTTCCGCCAAACCGGTTTGAGACTGTGCTGAGGTTAACATTTCGCTACTCATTTGATTAATATCATCCATCAACACCACCACAGGACTCAACACCCGCTCAACTTGCATCACCGAATCATATCCTAATTGCGTGGTTTCACGTCCGGAATCGACAACTTTAACCGTTTCATTCGTTGATTTACGAATTTTGTCAATGACGTCTTCAATCTGTACCGTTGACTCTTGGGTGCGTTGAGCCAATTGGCGAACCTCATCTGCGACCACCGCGAATCCGCGGCCATAATCGCCTGCCCGCGCGGCTTCTATCGCTGCATTCAAGGCCAATAGATTGGTCTGCTCGGCAATTTCTCTAATGACATTAATCACCGTACTAATGGTTTGCCCATCCTCATTTAATAACATCACCGCCCGGGTAATTTCTTCCATACCTTCAGACACTTTACGGATGTTTTGCGCCGCACTATGTACCACTTCACCGCCTTTTTTCACACTTTCAGCCGCTTGCTGGGTGGCTCTCGAAGTGTTATGAGAATGATCCTCCACACTTTTCGCTTTTTGTGACATGGTTTCCATCGACCGGTTTAGTTGCCGGGTTGCGGTTAATTGTTGCTCAACCCCTTTCTTCGTTTCATAAGTCACCTCAGACAGACTATTAGAAGACACTTCCAAATCTTTTACCGTCGCGGTGACTTCTTTTAAGGTGTTTTGGATTTTGCTGACGAACTCATTGAAATAACGCGCCATTTCTGCCAACTCATCCTTACCTTTATCATTTAGGCGGCGGGTTAAATCCCCTTCTCCTGATGCGATATCTTTCATCGCTTGCGCAGACCGAAGCACAGGTTTAACCACCGAATGAGTGACTTTACGGGAAATCATCATACCCGTTAGCTGCCCTAATACCGAAAGCGTCAACAGTAAAATCAATTTACCCAGTGTACTATCCACCACTTTTTGACTGGTTTGCTGCATATCCGCAACTGACTGGATTGCAATCTGCTCCAACTTGACTTCCAAGTCTTTGAAAACAGGTTGGATTCGCGTTTTCATAACCCAGGTGTCCATTCGCCACTTAGGGCTTTGATGGGTGCGCTTTAAAGCCATAAAGCTTTCCCGATAATATTCATATTGATCTTTCAGTTGACGAACCGAAGCAAGCTGCTGAGGATTGAGTCGATCCGCATAGCCGGTTAAAAGCTGCTCCAAGCCTTGTTCAACAGCATTCAAACGGCTTTCAGTTTCGGTCACCCCAGCCTCTTCACGCAACACAATATAACCCGCTACACCACTGGTTGCCTTTAACCAATCCCTTTGTAAAGTCATTAGGGCTTCCAAAATAACTTGCCTTTGTGGCAACAATTGGCGCATTTCTAAAGCCAGTAATTCGTTGATTTGCTGCTGCACCTGATCCGCAATGGGCACCATTTCATTATTCAGAAACGCATAAGCCGGAAATTTTTGCTCAGCATTGGCTTGGATAGCAGTAACTTGTTCAATTAACCCCGGTAACTTCGTTAATTGCGCTTCAATCACTTTTAAAGCCATTATGTCTTCTGACGCATTTTGCTCAGAAACTTCCTGTTTGAGTTGGGTCAAGAGAGATTCAGAAGATTCAATGGAATCTTGATAGGATCTTAAACTGTCAGGGTCGGTGGTTAATAGATACATGCCTAAGGCATTCATGCCTTTTTCTAACTCACTCATCATGCGATTAGCCTGAAGTGCGATAGGTTGTTTGACTTCCACCACCTTCTTGACATCTTCTCGCACAATATATAAATTCACGGCGGCTTGAATGGTAATCACCGCCAATACCGCCCAAATCACCCCAAATCCAAAACGCATTTTTTGCTTAATGGTTAATTTTTGTAGAAACTTTTCCATAATCCTTTCAGCCTTATTGACTTAATTGCCCTCTGTACTGATACCCTCAGAGATTTATTTACTGCTTATAACCCATTAAGCAACTAAAATGCCAATCCGCTCAAAAAACCTTTAATCACGATAAGGATAATGGCCTCTTGCAATTAACCCTCCATCCAGGGTTAACACACTCCCCGTCATCCATTCAGAGGCTTTAGACAGCAAAAAGGCCGTTGCCAACCCCATATCCTCAACCGTGCCATAACGCCCTGAAGGCATGGCCGACAGCCACTTTTTTTGCATCTTGGGTTCATTCAGAATATCGAAAGTCCGTTCAACGGGTACCACGCCTGGTGCCAAACTATTGACACGAATGCCTAATTTCCCCCACTCCACAGCCTGTACTTTGGTTAACGCATCCAACCCCGCCTTTGAAGCGGCATAAGCGCCAAACCACTCACAAGTGGCTTGTCCATGAATACTGCTATTATTGACAATATTGCCCGGCAACCGCGCATTTTGACATGCCGTGGCATAAGCGGTGCTCAATAAATAAGGCGCTTGAA
>Ga0210056_1000126_pt1 | contig 53365 bp, 55 predicted proteins | sample CryGeyCG2014_080_2_FD_183965 | JGI IMG/M metagenome (GOLD analysis project Ga0210056, IMG submission 183965) | Groundwater microbial communities from aquifer - Crystal Geyser CG07_land_8/20/14_0.80 (SPAdes) (version 2) | ecosystem: Environmental > Aquatic > Deep subsurface > Groundwater | place...
TCTCTTAAAGGAGGTGATATTCATGGAAGTTTGGAGGGAAATGGTAGCTTTTTAAGCTGAAATGTCCTTTTTAAACTTGTATGTGCTTGAAAAATTTGTTTATTTTTTCAAATGTGACAATGTCAAGGTAGGAGTTATAGGTTGTTCCCTGATATGTAGAATATCCGTGAAAGTCCCTGATATTCCAGTCAATCGCCCCAACCCAGTAAATCCCTTTAGCTATCTCTATTGGTTTCATTTGTTCCTCCGTGTCCGGTATTTACTCCTTTTCAAACTGGTCTTTTGATGCCCCACAGACAGGACATAACCAGTCATCGGGCAGGTCTTCGAATCTGGTTCCAGGTTTTACACCGTTATCCGGATCCCCCTGGGCAGGGTCGTAAATATAACCACAGACTGAGCATACATACTTATCCATAAAATTGACCTCCTGTTTTAATTAGCGTTCAGCTATGGGCTGTCAGCTTTCGGCTTCCGGGTATTTAACAGCGGGCTTAAGCCCGCTGTTGTCATGCCCGCTGTTGTCATGCCCGCTGTTGTCATGCCCGCTGCTGTCAGTCCCGATGTTGAAGCCCGCGTTGAAGCCCGCTGTTGTTGAGCTTGAGGTTGAGTGGTCAACCCTCAGCTTCTGGATTTTTGGAACTAACAAGTTTTTCTACCCTTTTTTCAATCTCGTCCCTCACCTCTCGCATAAAGTTTATAGGCTTATCGGATGGGTCAGGTAAATCCCATTCCTGGATGGGAACACCGGGGATATAAGGACATTCTTCCCCGCAGCCCATTGATATTATTGAGTCTGGTTTCATATAGCCTAAAACCTCTTCAATAGATTTTGTCCTGCGAAATGCCATGTCTATCCCTTTTTCCTTCATAACCTCGACCATCAGCATATTTATCTCGCTTGCCGGCTGACTTCCTGCGCTTTCCGCCTCAATCCTGTCTCCTGTATAGTACCGGGCAAATGCGCTTGCCATCTGGCTGCGGCAGGCATTTTCTCTGCAGACAAAGAGGATTTTTTTTCTATTGAGAAAAGGTTTAATAAGCATTGTGGCCTTTTCCTTCACGTCCCTGATGGCTGTCGGGTGCCTTGCAATATCCCCTGGTCCTTCTATCTGTCTGTAGGTAAGTCTTCCGTCAAAACCGGCGCCAACGGCATCAAAGAAATATCTGGCTGTGAGGGTAATACCCTCAAACAGGTTTTTACCCCTTGTGGCGCCGAGAGCCAGTAAAAAGCCATGTCTCCACTTGCTGCCTGGGTCTGTGAGTTTATGTATGTATCTCCTTGACCATAGGGTTTGACTGCGATCAATGAGAGCCTTCAATTGTGCCGGAACCCCGTAGAAGAATACAGGGGTAGCCATTACTATTATATCTGCTTCCCAAAGTAAGGGATATATTTCCTGCATATCATCGTTTATAGAACAAAACCCCTCCTTTTCACAGGCGCCACATTCCTGACAGGGGGTTATCCTTTTGCTGGTTATCTCCAGATTATATGTTCGTGCCCCAAGCCTTTCAGCCTCGGCCAGGAATGATGCAAGCAAAATGCCCGTGTTTCCATTCTTGCGTGGGCCTCCCTGTAATCCCAGAATAAACATATTTTTCTCCTAATTTGTTCACCCTGAAAAATGAAAAATTTCCTTTGGAGCGAACATGAGCAGGATTTTTGGGGTACCCATCTTGACGAAGCGGAAGATAAGCATTTTCAGGTGTTTGAGCCCGAAGGGCGAGTTTCTGAAAATGCCTGAAGCGAGTCATAGATGGGTCAAAAAACCTGAACCAGAGAGCGGAAAAGGGAATTTTTCAGTGTGAACTAATTTATTCCTTATTCAACCTCGTACCCTGCTTTTTCGATGCGCTCTCTGATAGTATTCATACTAACAGGCTTTACCTCGTCATAACTCGCTTCAGCTTTGTCGAGATCTACCTTTACATTTTTAATGCCTTCGATTTCGTTCAAGGCTTTAGTCACTGCCTTAACACAGTGATTGCAGGACATCCCTTTTATCTTTAATAATTGCCATGATTTCATCTCCCTTTCTCTCTTAGTAGTTATGGCATTGTTTGTTATAAGCTCCGTGAGCAGGCAAGGTATTTTTTTCTCCTTTTATGAATGGGTTCTGTAAATGAAGTGTTACTGTTCTTGAACTGGAGTTGAAATCATTAATCATTGATGGTCTCGTAAAAGTCGTTATTCCCGTGGAGGCTGGAATCCAGAGGGGTTACATTGCAATAACCTCTTTGATCCCCGGAATTTTCTCTTTTAAGGTCTTTTCTACCCCCATTTTCAATGTCATTTGAGACATCGGGCATGAACCACACGCCCCTGTCAGCACTACCTTTACTACCCCATCGGTGACGTCCACTAACTGGATATCCCCTCCATCTGCCTGCAAGGCAGGTCTTATCTCGTCTAATACTTCCTCAACTCTTTCCTTCATTTTAGACCCTCCTTTCTGTTTTTATATAACTATAGTTACGTTGCTTTACTTTTTCAAGTACCTGTGTCAAAAAAAGAATATTAAAACGTAACTACTCAGGCACAAAGTGGCAAAGGCACATAGCAGAGCAGAGTCGTTTCGTTGTTTTTCCCTACTTTGTGCCTTTGGTGCTCTGTGCCTCTGTGCCTACCCGAATAGTTACATTAAAACTATTAATACTCTATTAAGAGTGAAAAATCTAACATTTTTTACAGTAAGGGGCTTTTTGGCAGGTTAAAGATAAACCTTGACCCTTTTCCAACTTCACTCTCGGCTCGTACTTTGCCGCCATGGGTCTCTATGATATGTTTAACTATAGATAGGCCCAGACCGGTTCCGCCCAACTCCCTGGATCTGGCTTTATCTACTCTGTAAAAACGTTCAAATATCCGAGGAAGACTGTTAGTAGGAATCCCGATCCCGGTATCGGCTACTTCTACTTGGACGCCATCATCTTTTTCAAAGGCGGAAACAGTTATCTCTCCGTTATTAGGGGTGTATTTTACCGCATTGTCAAGGAGGTTTTCCATGACAGTCTCCATTCTTTCTTCATCAGCCAAAACATGGGGTAAAACAGGGGGTATATTCGCCTTGATCTTTTGACCTTTCTGGTCTGCTGTCTCCTTGAAGTTAGAAATTACCCTGGATGTTACATCCACCAAATTTACAGGCTTGAGATCCATTTCTATCTTTCCTCTTTCAATTTGAGAGAGATTCAGGAGATCGGTAATGAGTCGATTAAGTCTTTCAGTGTGTTTCTCAATTATTTCAAGAAACCGGAGACTTTTTTCCGGATCATTGACGGCCCCGTTTCTTAAGGTTTCTACAAAGCCTTTGATAGAGGTAAGGGGGGTACGCAGTTCATGGGATACATTGGCCACAAATTCCTTCCTTATCTTCTCAAGATTCCTGATCTGAGTAATATCATGGAAAACCGCTACCACTGCCCAGGGGTTGCCTTTTTTGGTGGGGATAGCCGCCGCCTGAACCCGTAATATCCTTTCTCCCCCATAGCGGAGGATAAGCTCTTCCATTTTTGGAACACCGGTCTCCAAAACCTCTTGAAAAAGGGGATTTAACCGACTATGGCGAATTACCTCCCAGTGAAATCTGCCCAATGCCCTATAGGAAGAAACGCCAAACATACCCTCAGATGCTGAGTTAAAAAGGATAATTCGTTGATTCCTATCAATAGCTATCACCCCTTCGATCATCCCGCTTAGTATTGCCTGTTTTTCGTCTATCTCTTTGGTTAAGGTTTCGATCTTATTCTGAAGTTCAATGCTCATCGCGTTGAAAGAACGGGCCAGATCCCCTATTTCATCCTTTGAGTCCGTTCTTATCAGTTCTGAAAAGTCTCCTCTGACCATTTTACGGGCCGCCTGGGTCATCTGGGTGAGAGTTTTGCCCATCCGCCTGGCTGCCATAAACCCTATGCCGAGAGAGATCAGGACAGCAAGCAGGACAGCAAGCATGACAACGCAGGCGATCAGATAATGCTCTTTAAATGATAAGCCAGCGTACAAGCCGATAGTTAGTAAAGAGATTATTATAAGGGAGGTTTGGGTTAAAAAGAGTTTCCATACTATTTTGAGGTTTGGCATAGGCTTTTTTTGTTGATTCAGGTTTCTTCCTTGGCTATATCGGCATGGAACATATAGCCGATACCTCTTCTGGTAACGATATAGGAGGAGGCTCCCTTCAATTTCATCCGAAGCCTTCTGATATGGACATCCACTGTCCTATCGGTTACAAAGGCATCATCTCCTAAAACCCCATCCAGGATCTGTTGTCGTGTCATCACCCGTCCCTGCCTTTGAACTAAGAAAAAGAATAATTTAAATTCGGTCGGCGTGAGGTCGAGGAAGCTACCCTTCCAGGTAACCCTATAGTTAGCCGAATCTACTACCAGGTTGCCAAATACGAGTTTTTCCTTGACGTCTCCGGGCTTGGTGCCCCTCCTTAGAACTGCTTTTACTCTTGCTACCAACTCTCTCATACTGAAGGGTTTGGTAATATAGTCATCTGCACCCAGCTCCAATCCAACAACGATATCCGGTTCCCCTGTCTTTGCTGTGAGCATGATGATGGGAATATGATTCGTCTGAGACTCCTTTTTCAGGACTTGGCAGACCTCTAACCCGTCCATTCCGGGAAGCATTAAATCCAGAATAAGTAAATCAGGGAGTTCTCTTTTAGCCAGTCTTAAGGCATCTTCTCCATTGTATGCAGAACTTACCCGAAAACCTTCCATCTCCAGATTATACTTTATCAATTCAATGATGTCTTGCTCGTCATCAACGACGAGGATTTTTTCTTTAGCCATCGTTTATTCTCTAATCGTACTTTCAAAACTTGACAAGAATAATAGCACTTTTGACCGAGAAATCCAAATTTTTATTTTGTGTTCTCCTTTATGTAACCTCCGTGTCTTATATCCCTGGCATCAATCATGTAGATCACGCTTTCTGCGATATTGGTGGCAATGTCACCGATCCGTTCTAAATCTTTGGATATCCGGATTATCCTGACAGCCCTTGTTATCGTATGCGGGTCTTCCATCATAAACGTCAACAGTTCTCGTAGTATCTGATCATCCAGGTCGTCTATTATCTGGTCGTCGTGACACACCTTGAAGGCAAGGTCTGTATCCTCATTAATAAATGCATCCAGGGCTTCTTTTAGCATCATCTGAGCCGCGCTTGCCATTCTTGGGATGTCAATATACGGTTTTAATGGAGGTTCCTTATTTAATTCCAGCGCCCGTTCGCAGATATTGACCGCGTGGTCCCCAATCCTCTCAAGGGATGCAATTATTTTTACGCTCTTTATAATAAACCTTAAGTCTCGGGCCATGGGCTGCCTCAGGGCTAAAAGTCTGACGGCCTTTTCCTCCAGTTTCACCTCCAGCTGGTCGATCTGGCAGTCACACTCGATGGTTCTTCTTGCCAGCTCAGAATCCCGCTCAACCAGGGACTTAACTGCGTTGGCGATGGCTTCTTCAACCAGGGTGCCCATCTTCAGTAAGTTTTCCCTCAAATCCTGCAGTTCTTTCTCAAATTGTCTTTCCATGGTCTTTCATCCTTTATTTTGTTTTCACCCTCACCCCAACCCTCTCCCATCAGGGTAGAGGGGGAAATAATCTCATCCAAACCGTCCAGTAATATAATCCTCTGTCATCTTGTTGGATGGGGCAGTAAATATTTTTTGGGTTGTATCAAACTCAATTAACTTTCCCATCATGAAAAATCCTGTATATTCCGATACTCTGGCTGCCTGTTGCATATTGTGGGTTACGATAACAACAGTATATCGCTTTGTTAATTCCGAAATCAAGTCCTCTATCTTAGCAGTAGCAATGGGGTCAAGGGCTGAACATGGCTCATCCATAAGGATGACCTCCGGTTCTACGGCTATTGCTCTGGCGATGCATAGCCTTTGCTGCTGACCACCTGAAAGGGAGAGGGCGAAGTTACCCAGTTTGTCTCCTATTTCTTCCCACAGGGCGGCATCCTTTAGAGCCTTTTCAACCCTGTCGGCAATTTCAGTTTTCTTTTTTATGCCCATAAGCTTAAGACCGAATGCAATGTTCTCAAAGATCGACATGGGAAATGGTGTGGGTTTTTGGAAGACCATTCCAATCTTGCTCCTTAATCCTATATGGTCTATGTCTTTTTCGAGGATATTTTTTTTATCTATCCATATCTCACCTTCATAGCGATTACCTGGATAAAGGTCATGCATCCTGTTAAAACATCGGAGGAATGTGGTCTTTCCACAACCAGAAGGACCGATAAGGGCTGTGACCGTGTTTTTGTGCACAGAAAGCGAGATATCCTCCAGAGCTTGCGTACCGCATGAATAGTAAAAATGGAGTCTCTTTACCTCTATCTTGACATTATTATCGTTCATATTGTTGGTCTCTTACCGTATCTCCATGCAAGTAATAGCCTGCCCAAAACTGCGAGCACCAGTATGAATAGAGTTATCATAAGTGATGCTGCCCATGCCTGGCTATGCCAGGTACTGTATGGCCCCATAGCATACTGAAATATACTTACTGTAAGGGATGAGACAGGTTCATTCATGTTTGCCGAGAAAAATGAGTTGTTAAAGGATGTAAAGAGTAATGGAGCTGTTTCCCCCACCACTCGGGCTATTGACAGGAGTATTCCTGTAAGAATTCCTGCTGCTGCCGCTCTATAAACTACATGAATAATCACCTTGTAGTATGGGGCTCCGAGGGCAAATGCAGCCTCCCTCAGTGTCCATGGCACAAGAGAGAGCATGTCTTCTGTTGTCCTTAAGACAACAGGAATCATTATGATTGCAAGTGCCACTGCACCTGCCCACCCGCTAAAATGCCCTACAGGCTTGACAATGACCGCATAGATAAATGTTCCGATCACTATGGAAGGGACGCTCACCATTATGTCGGATAACACACTTATCACCCTCGCAATCTTTCTTCCCCGGGCATACTCTGCGAGGAACGTTCCTCCCAAAATTCCTATTGGGACGCCTATGAGTGTGGCAAAGAATGTTATTATCAGATGACCTACAAAGGCATTTCTTAAGCCACCGCCTTCGATACCGGGGGGGGCAGGGTCGTTCATAAATAGACTGAGATGCAGACCACCTATCCCATGGACCAAGACATCCCAGAGTATAAAAATGAGCCAGAAGAGACCAAGAAAGGCGGCAATGGTACAGACTGTGAGGGCAATACCATTCTTCAATTTTCTGACCTGAGCTGTGGTCATTGTTTAATCCCCTTTTCGGTCTTTAGGATAAAAAACTTTGCCAGTGCCAGAATTATAAAGCTCATCACAAAGAGGAGGAGTGCCAGATAAAAGAGGGATGATAGATATATGTCTGTATCTGCCTCGGTAAATTCATTTGCCAGGGTTACGGTTATGGTTGCCGCAGCATCGAAAAGGGATTTGGTTATCTGGTGATTATTGCCCAGGACAAATGCAACTGCCATAGTTTCACCAAGTGCCCTTCCCAGAGAAAGGACAACCCCGCCAAAGACACCCACTTTAGAATAGGGGATCACTATATCCTTCACTACTTCCCGTTTTGTTGCGCCAAGTGCATAGGCAGATTCTTTTATGACAGCGGGCGTGAGGTTAAATGCGTCTCTTGAGATACTGGCAGTAAATGGAATAATCATGATACTCAAAATAACACTTGCCGTCAAGAGGTCTATACCCATCGGTGTACCTTCAAATAGCACCCCAACAAGGGGGAGACTCCCAATGCTCTTCTGGAGGGCCGGCTCTATATAGTTGGCCATTATGGGTGCAAGGGTAAATAATCCCCACATTCCATAGATGATACTCGGTATAGCCGCCAGCAGCTCTATGGCAGCGCCAATTGGTCCTTTGAGGAAGTTTGGCGCTATTTCAGTTACAAATATGGCAATACCGATCGCCACAGGTACGGCTATTAATATGGACAATACTGTTGTTATCGCTGTCCCAAATAGATTTGTTGCCGCCCCAAATGACCCTTTTACCGGGTTCCAGTCTGTTGAGGTGATAAATCGTAGAAAACCAAATTTCTCTATAGAAGGATATGATTCCAGGATTAATACATACAGGATTCCCAGAATCAGCAGAAGAACCGATACAGATGCAATGGCAGTGATGGAGGAGAAGATTATATCAACAGGATTTTTCTTTAAACGTATTGTCAAATGCCTTCCTTTTTAACCGTAACTACCGACGAAGAAAAAACAGGGACAGAGAGATTATACTCTTCCGCCCCTATTTTTTCAACAGTTTGTTTATGTACCTTGCGGTCGTGAGACGGCCTAGTAGATATTGTGGGACTTCCAGTATGCCCTTATTTTGTTCTTCAATGAAACTGGCAGAGGAACGTATATAAGTCTTTCAGCCGTCTCATCCCCTTTTTTGAATGCCCAGTCATAGAACTTAACCACATTGATATTCGATTCTTTCTTCTCCTTTGCAAGGAGTATAAACGTTGCACCTGCTATTGGCCATGCCTTCTTACCAGGGGCATTATTCAGCCAGAGGTAAAAGCCTTTCTTCGGGTCAAAATCAGCCGAACCCGCTGCCTCCTTAAAGCTTTCAAAACTTGGCTTAATAAAATTGCCTGCAGAGTTTTTCAGGAGTGTATGGCTAAGATTATTTTCCTTTGCATAGGCAAATTCAACATATCCTATAGAATACCCAACCCTCTTTACATAGTTTGCTACACCCTCATTACCCTTGCCTCCGATACCAGCAGGCCATTTTACAGAGGTTCCTGCGCCAACCTTTTCTTTCCAATCAGAAGATACAGCGCTCAGGTAATCGGTGAATATTGCTGTCGTACCTGAACCATCGGATCTGTGGACAACGGTAATCTCCTTATGGGGAAGAGCTTTGCCCGGATTTAATCGCTTTATCTTCTCATCATCCCAGTAGTTTATCTCTCCAAGATAGATATTGCAGAGTACGTTCGAATCGAGTTTCAGTTCGCCTGCCTTTATACCAGGGATGTTAACCACAAGAACAACCCCTCCGATGACAGCAGGGAATTGGAGCAGGCTGTCTTTCTCGAGTTCTTCCGGTTTGAGAGGCGCATCAGATGCCCCAAAATCCACGGTTCTGTTAACAATCTGCCTTATTCCTCCTCCGGAACCTATAGACTGATAGTTGAGCTGTGCCCCGCTAACCTTGTTATAGTCATATGCCCATGCGGAATAAACAGGGTAGGGGAATGATGCCCCGGCACCATTTAGCTTAGTATCAGCGGCAAATGAGCTGCCAAAGGACAGAAGGCTAATTGCCAATCCAGTTAATATACACAAAAACTTTGGTTTAAACATGTAGTTACCTCCTTCTTCATATTACGTATAAAAGGGTTTGTCCCTTCGTTTCAGTTCAAACTTATTGTTTGTAAATGCAATATATCAATAAAATGTTACAGTCATGTTACGATTGTATTAAGTTTTGGTTACGATCCCATCGATTCCACCTCCTTCTCTTTGTATCCTCCGGATCATCCTCCTGAGAAGCTCCTCTCTAGCTTCTAGATTTCCATCGTTTACCAGACGGAGGAGACTCACTTCGGACAGGGAGGCATATCCTCCATTGCTTCCCTGTCCGACTTCTATCCTATCCTCTGTTTGCTCTTCTCTTGTTGGCATCTTCTTCATGACACACGTCCTGACTAAGCCGATCGTGAAGGAGAGGAAATCGTGGGATCTTCCTTAGAACTTGTACTGGATCTGTATTAAAATTTCGTTATTATCGACAGAGCTTCCGCCGGTATCTTCATCCAGTACATAGTATTCGGTCTTCAACTTCACGTTCTTTGCCAATTCGGTAATCAAAGCTACTACTGTCATCTGTCTGTCCCATGTTGTCGTTTTGGCAACAGTCTGGGCATAATCCACATTCAGCACCCCATACCTTACCAATGGCTCGATAGACGGTATGTACCTTTTGTTTCCCGTCTTAATCTTATATGAAGCCTGTCCATACCAGGCATCTCGTTTCAAAGTACCGTCTTCCAACTTGGCCATCTCTCCCATAAGGGTAAGTCCTGCAGCGTTAAAGGTTACTCGACCTCCATATCGGGTCTGGGTATCATCGGTAGAGCTATATCCAGGAAAGTCGCTTGCCAGGGTAGCCATATCTGCGGTACTCAATTTACCTATAAACGCATAACCAAGGATATCAATCTTAACCGGGCCGATTTTTGGCGCTAAACCAAGCTTGAATCCCAATTCTTCGTTGCCAGTCTTGCTTCCTGCGTTGCGGTTGTCTCTCAGAGTCTTATAACTGGAGTCTTCTCCTAACTGTTTGGTGCCCAGAGGAAGTCCCTCACCGTAAGAAACGCCCCAGTAAACAGGACTTACCTTTCCTTCCCATACTATCTGGTACTGTTCATACCTCCACATGGCTGTACCCAGCATAGGATATGCCTCGGTCTTTCGATCTGCTCCTATGAAACGAGGGAACAGACCGGTCGACAGCTTTGATCCGAGGGGCAAGCCCTTCAACTCGGCAGCAAAAGCGGTTACTTGTGTGGCACTCGAGTTGGCTTCCAACTCTGCCCACATAGAGAACCCATTTGAATCAGAGCTGATCTGAGGTTTTAGCACAAACTTGTCAAGCTGAAATCGTGAATTGGTGTCTGAGACTCCGGCACCTTCGTCTGGAATCAGGTATTCGAATTCTAATGTTCCGCCAACGTCAAGGTTCCATCCTTTGGTGGAAAACAGGCGTTTAGACTTCTTTGCTTCCTTCTTTGCCCTTTCGCTCAATTCTTCATATTGCGATTGGGGGATAACATCTTTATCCTTAAGAATATCCAGGATTTCCTGTTCCACACTCTTTTCTGCGGCTTGAACCATAGGCAACCTGGTAAAGCCAAGTAAACTGATGATCATAAAAAGAACAACTACTGTTCTGATAAACCGTTTGTTCATAATTAACTCCTCCATTTCATAAATTAATTTGGGTAGTCTGTTTCTTTGAATTGCAACTTGCAAAGTCTGTCAATTTTACTCTATTCCACATCCCTCCCTTCCTATTTGCTTGATTCGTGGGAGAGTCTATGGTAAAAAAAGAAAGGCATACGATAAGGGGTAACAGTCCCTGTAGTATGTCACCGGGCTATCAGGTTTGATGCTTGCAGGCTCCCTGATAGCCCTTTTTTACCTTGAGACCCCACGTTGGTGTGAGTAATCGCTGCGGATCAGCAGCAAGACAGGAGGTGAACTTGCTGCTGGTTGTGAGGTGTAAGCGCCGAGCAGTCTGTAGATGTTCACCCGCAACGATTGTCTACATGCATCAGAGTATTGTTAAGGTTTTACAAATTGGGCAACCTTCGAAATTTCAGTTTTCAGATTACCTTAGTTTTGTTACAGCTTGATTACTATCAGGTTAAGATTCGGTTAAAGGGCTAAGGGGCTTCCTGAAAATGGGTAACCTCTACCCCCTCCTCATCTCTCAAAAGCGCCCTCGCATTCAGGATGGCTCTTTTCATATCCTCTTCCGGGGTCTTTGAAATCTCACCGTGTCCGGGATAAAGCTCGTTTATCCTCCTTGTCTCCAATACGCTGATGGAACTGATATAATCACCGACGCTGCCGGACTCACCGATGTAGGAGAGTGTCCCTCCTGCGAATAGAGTGTCCCCTGTAAAAAGGATCTTCCTGGTAAACTCATAGATGCAGATCGAACCGGAACTATGTCCGGGTGTATGCACCACTTCCAGTCTGTAATTTCCCAGATCAAAACAAAACCTGTTTTCCAGCCAGAGATGGACATTAAGAGACGGCTCGTTGATGTCCCCTGACTTATACATAGTAACGTATCTGTCCTCCACGGTGATCTTCGTAGCAGCAAAGCGATGGGCAGCAATTAAAGCATAATCCTGAAAATAGCGATTCGCTCCGATATGGTCGAAGTGTTCGTGGGTATTTATTACTATGTCAATATCCCTGACCTTGAGCCCCAGCGTGAGTAAGAACTTTTGCAATCTGGAGAAGTTCTTATCCACACCCGAATCGATGAGGAGATTTTTGTAATCACCCCTGATCAGGTAACTGTGGCTGCTTGTATCCTCGCCCCTGATCAAGAATATATTAGGGCATAACTCTGTAATCCGATTATCTTTTACCATAATCCATCCATTCACTCCTTTTGGCCATTTCTCTATCTTCATATACCTGGAAGATTTCATCCAAACGATTTAGCTTTAAATAAGTTAGTACCTTGGGGTTTAAAGAGCATAACTTCAAATCACCCCTTAGAAGGTTGACCTCTTTTCTGATGCCATTCAGAACCCCCACAAGAGTGATTGGCTCAAACTTTCCTAATTCCTCCATGTCCATAATCACCTTAATACCTTTTTCCTTGAGATAGGGAGACAGCCCCCCCCTTGCCATGACGGCTTCATTCTTTCTGGTCTCACCCGATACCTTTATGAAACAGAAACCATCTTCTTCAACAATATGATATTTCACTTCCTTACAAATCCTCCTTTGTATGTTTTTTCCTAATGCTGACTGTTTTAATAACAGATTCTTATTACGATTTGATTACGATTGGGTTAAAATTTGATTAAAATTGGTGGGTTCTTTAGATTGGGTTTTGAGGTGCTGTATGAGGAATTTGGCAAGTCTTTCAACTTGAGGTGCCGGCCTGGCACCTCAAGTTGAAAGTAAGATGTCAGAAGATTCTACTTCTCCTGTGATTGCCTCCTGGTTTGTTCCGTTACCATCTGTTGAAGGCTTGTAAGTGATTTAATGTTTGATGAACCTTCGACGGCTTTAACTGCGATATCCTGAACCTTTTGATACGCTTTTTCCAATTGCTCGGAGAGTTTTGCAATCTGTTCAGTCTGTTCTTTTACCGTCTTTTCCAGGGACTCGATTCGAGAGGTAAATACGTTTCGCTCACCATTGAATTCTTTTTTCAACAAATTCTCTTTATTAGTTGCTTCCAACAAGATTTTCTCTGTTGTTTCTTTGATTGCCTTATTGACAGCCGTTTCCATTTCTTTGGGAAAGGCACTGACCTTTTTCTGCAATTCGTTCAATTCATTTTCTCTTTCGGCTATCGCTTTTTCTCTCTCTGCCAAATCTTTTTCCATCTGCTCTTTTTTAAGCTGAATCTCTCTTTCCAGTTTCGCCTTCTCGTCTTCAAAATTATCTTTTGCTAACTGTTGTTCCCTCTTAAAGGCATAATGATATTCTTCCTTTTCCCTTTCCCTCCTTTTCGCCTCTGTAGCTTCCCGTTCTTTGACATCTGCCTCATGAATATTCTTCTCTTTTTCCCATTCCGCACTAATTGTCTGGATTTCCCTGTTCAATTCCTCTTTTCTGCCAACTATTTCGGATTCAAATTCCCGTCGCTTTTGGTTTTGGGATTCTATCAGTGCCACTAATGTCGCTGCCGATCTTTCTATCTCGTATACTTCTTTTAGTTCCCCTTCTTTAATCTCAATAGCTTTCTGAATTCCCTTGAATTTGTTGACCTCTTCCTCCAGTCTATCGGATATCTGAGTGAGCATCTTCCCGACTTCCAGCTTGAGACTGCTTATTCCTTTGACGACGCCTTCTGAAGAGAGGGAGTCTGCAACGGCAACAACCTCTTTCATCTTTTTCTCTTCCATCTTCTTTTCCGGTTTCGGTTCCGCTTCCTCCTTCTCATGCAATTGTTTCAGTAACGCATTATAGGTAGCCAGCATTTCTTGCTTGGTGTTTGACATAGAAATCTCTTTAGGTTCTACTTTTTTATCTACCATGATGTTATCTCCTTTCTAGCTTAAGTTATTTATCCCAGTAAATTGAAGCATCTTTGCCAATTTCTTACTTAACCTTTCATTTCCAGGGATAGTATATTTTATCCTGACCACTTCTTTGAAACTTCTACCATAGTCCTTACAAAATTTCCAGCCCTTTATTACCCTTCCTCTGCAATTCAGACACTGGACTTCCGACTTTAGACATCAGACTTTTCTGTAACCGTTCACGGTTTTCAGTTTACCGTTCACAGCAATTTCAACAGCGGGCATCACAACAGCAAGCTTAAGCTTGCTGTTGTGATACAAAGCTTGAAGCATTTTTGCCAACTGTTAACTGCAAATCGTAAACTGTGAACGGATACCCCTTATCTTTGTGTAATCTCTGGCGACTTTCTCCCCTTCAGTCTAATGTCTGATGTCTATGGTTTACTGTCTGAATTGTCCTGGTTGCCAGCCCTTTCGGATTCAGATAACAAATCAGTCTGATTTCCTCCATTCAGTCAATGGGATAAACTTTCCGGTAGCTGGATCGGACTTAAATATCTTCCAGGTGTTTCCACCTTTGTGGCTAGTGGGGCTGTAATTAATAGGACCACAAAGTCCTCCTGTACCAAAGTCCTTGATACCCTCTATTGCATTTATAAATGCTTCTCTGTCCAGAACTCTGCCAGCCCTCTTTAAACCCTCCACTGTTATGAGACCGAAAACCCAACCATGGGTATATATCTTCCCACGATAAGGTTTTTCTGTTCCAGGCTCGTACTTGAGGGTTATCTCCCTCATCTTGGCTACCCCTGGTCCATCGTCATACCAGGAACTCATATGGTTCACGGCATAAAATCGTTTTGCAGCGTCTCCAGCCGTCCTTATAACTTCCTCTGCACACGTAGCCCAACTTCCCAAAACGGGTATATCCAGCCCATATTTTTTTGACTCCCTCAAAAAAACAGCCGTTGACTGAGGGATACCGCCACAGAAAACTATGTGGCTTGCCCCAGCCCTTTTAGGTTCATTATTTGCGAACTGGCATCAAATGAACCCGGATTGAGGACCTCTTTAGAGACTGGGACGATATTATAAGACTTAAGTACCTTCAAGGCTGCTGCACTGTCAACTTTGCCCGTTTCGTTATCAGGATAGACCAATCCAATTCTTGGATCTCTGGGGTTTAGGTCTTTGAGAAGATAATCGATCAGCATCTTCATCTGGTTCGGATATATATCCGCAATGATAAAAACGTATCGCTTAAAGGGTTTTACAGTTATTTCAGGCATCACAGGGGATATTAAAGGGACTTTTTCCTTTTGTGCCGACCCGCTGAGGACAGTCACAGCACCGGTTGAAGAGGGGCCCATTAGGACGAATACAGAGTCCTTAAAAACGAGTTTCTTGAAGGCTGATATAGCCATTGGAATGGCGTAACGATCATCTTCTACCAGGAGATTGAGTTTTCTGCCATTAATCCCTCCTTGCTCGTTTATGTAGCTGAAATAGCTCCGTATCCCTTGAGTGATTGGTACGGTAACATTGGCAGCAGGACCAGTCTGATCCAGGATCAACCCTAATTTTATGGTACTGTCAGTTACACCTGGGACATCGTTGGCATGTATAAATGTTTTGTCAACAATAACAATAAGTATGGCTATAAAACAGATAACTATTAGTTTATAACATCTCGATACCAATTCTACTTTCATATCCTCCTCCTTTTTCATTGTTTAAGGTTGATGGTCTCGTAAAAAGTCCAAAACCTCCTCCCCCTTGATGGGGAACTCTATATTGTCTCCCCTCCCGCCTGGGTAGGGGAAAATTTACTTTTTACGAAGTCGTCAAGGTTCGACTATGTCGTTCGTTAAAGGTTGAGTATTTAATTCTGCAGTAAGGATTCTATAAAGAGGCTGAGTTTGTGAAAGCCAGTTTGTGAGGAAGAACAAGAACGTTAACAGAAGTGGAACTTAAGTTCGAACTACATCCTGTGTGCAGGAGAGGAATGGGAGCACAGGAATCTTAGGTGTTTGCGAATGAACCGACTAGACATGATTTTCTTATTACCTATAGCACAAAAAGAGATTTTCCACAAGACATAATTACAGCAGCCTATTTTTCAATCAGCTTCTTAAATTCGTCTTCAGTCATCACAGGGTCATGGGTCAGGTCTTGGGGTCGCAGGTCATGCACAGGTCATGGAAAATCACTTTTGCTGCCAAAAACTTGCTTATCAGGACCTGACCCCTATGTGCTTCTATTTGCTGATCTGTCTCCCTTTCTCCAACCACATCGCCAGCCCATGTTTTTCGATGCATTTTCGATGCGTAATATCCCTTGACAAGCAAAAACAGACCTACTATACTTTCCTTGTCGAAAGCAATGTCTTATCAAAATAGGCAAAAAGGCGACAATAGAATCCCCAAAATAATTATTTAATAAAAGCCGAATATGCTATAATCAACACATATTTGGTGGATAAAGTATCCATTATCTTTTTAATTATCTTAACATTATGGATAAAAAAGAAAGTAGTCCGCCGATGTCTAATAAAAAAGCCATACCAACCCAAGAAAGACTTATCCTCGCGTTAGATGTAGAAAGCGTAGAAAAAGCGAAAGAGATGGTCTCTGATCTTGGTTCAACAGTCAATTTTTATAAACTTGGTCTCCAATTATTTATGTCTGGCAGATATTTTGAGCTTCTTGAATGGCTGCGTACTCGTGAAAAGAAAGTTTTTGTTGATTTAAAATTTTTTGATGTTCCTCAAACGGTTAAATCTGCTGTGGCTCAGCTTAAACATAGAGACGCGCAGTTCGCCAGCGTGCATGGGAACGATGCAATTTTACAGGCAGCGGTTGAAAATAAAAATGGCCTCAAAATATTGGCAGTAACAGTATTAACAAGTCTTGATAAAAAAGATCTGGATGACTTGGGATTTAAGTGTGATGTTGAAGAATTAGTCCTTTCCAGGGCCAAACGTGCTTTACAATTAGGTTGTGATGGAGTTATTTCATCCGGGTTAGAATCTTCTCAGTTAAGAAGTGATTTAGGTGATAATTTTTTAATAGTAACCCCCGGCATTCGTCCAGTTGAGAATAAAGATGATCAGAAAAGAACAGTAGATGTGAAGACAGCATTTAAAAATGGTGCCGATTATGTTGTAGTAGGCCGTCCTATCTTGCAAGATAAAAATCCTGCCAAAAAAGCAGAAGCATTTCAAAAAGAAATTTTTTCAATTTTTTCAATTTAACTCATAACAATATATTGAATAGTTTCCTTTCAATATCAGGAAGTTCCGAGACCGTCAATACCAAATTTATATTCTTAGGATGTTTTCTGTTCAATGCCGATACAGCCTGGCTCGTTTCCGATTCTAACGAGGTTTGACGCAATTCTCGAAAAATGAGCCGTTGCACCGAAACAGTGTGTGGACTATAAAAAGTGGCTCAGGTATTTTCTGGATTTCTGCGCCAAATATCCGGACGATCCATGAGGTACTCGGACACGGTTGTCCCAAGAATTCGTTGCCGGTTTTGAGCCGGGAAATGTTTTCAAATCTGGATCTTGGCTTCTGCCATCAGATCATCCTCCTTCATCTCATACAGAGCGTCCAGGAGAGAAATCTGAAACGTCCCGGGACCAAAGGACCTTTCGGCAGCCTTTTCTCCGGCCAGTCCAAAATAGGACAGACCTGTGGCAGCCGCTTCCATGGAGTCGGGTTCGACAGCGAGAAAGGCGCCTATAATCGCCGTGGCGGTACAGCCTGTCCCAGTGACATGACTCATCATCTCATGTCCGTTCATAACGCGACAGATACGATTACCGTCGGTTATCAAATCCACAGTCCCCGTAATAGCAAGGGTTGTTCTGAGTTCTACGGCCAGAGCTATAGCCGTCTCGGCTGCCTGATCCACGGAATGGATTGAATCAACACCCTTTGTTCGCGCCTTAGATTTTTCTCTTCCCAGAGAGAGTATCTCCGAGGCGTTTCCCCGAATCACCTGGATCGAAAGCTCTTCAATCAGTCTTTTGGCAGAATCTGTGCGCAGGGATGTGGCCCCTGCGCCAACAGGATCAAGGATAACAGGAACGTGCAGCGCGTTGGCCTTTTTCCCGGCCCTCAGCATTGCATGGACCCAGGGAGGGCTTAACGTACCGATATTGAGCACCAAAGCTCCTGCAAGGGAAACCATCTCCTCTACTTCTTCAGCCGCATGAGCCATCACCGGAGATGCACCACAGGCAAGCAGGGCATTTGCTGTATAGTTCATGACGACGTAGTTGGTGATGTTGTGAACGAGCGGTTTTCTTTCACGAATACTTCTAAGGTTTTCTGCAGCCTTCATTGCCATGTTCCGGTTAAACATCCTAACCTCCTCGTTTTTTTAATTAATGACCCTGATGCAAGCAGCAGGGTATCCACACACCCCTCTCCTGAGGGGATTGGAAAAAAAGGGGAGGGTGATATCAGAGACTCACCACTACCCTGCTTGGAGCATCCGGCAACAGGATCAATAGCTTTTGTGTTCTCCGCTCAAGTCCTTACTCTGCTGGGTCCTTTGCAGAACGAAAATGATCCCAACTGAGAGATTTAACAGGATGCCTCTCACCATCAGGGAGGAGTAATGTAATCCCGGGAGCGGTACCCGTGATCCTCCCCACTTCCGTCAAGGGGGCAGCACAGCATTTTTCCGCAATAGAGCGGAGGAGGGCTACATGCTGTGGATGGCAGGTAATGACCATCTCGTAATCATCGCTCTCCCCCAGAAAGAAGTCGTGGGGGTCACGGTGGAGTATGCGAGCAGCGTCATAGATGCCCTCGCTGACGGGGATTTTGTCTTTGAATAATTCTGCCCCTACCCCGCTCTCTTCACAGATATGCCCCAGATCTCCCAGAAATCCATCGCTCGTATCTATCATGGCTGTGGCAAAGCCGGTTTGTGCAATTGCCTTTCCTAAATGAGCCCTGTGAGGTGGTATGTTGTAGATAGTGACCAATGGATGCCTTGCCAACGAAGCGTCATTCGGTGTGTGAAGTAATAACCGGAGCCCGGCAGCGGCCTGGCCGGGGTAACCTGTAACCAGAATTGCGTCTCCCGGCTTTGCCCCGGAGCGGCGAACCAGTTTTCCCTGCTCTACTTCGCCTAATAGGGTAATATCGATGAACATCCCATTTCCCGACCTCGTGAGGTTTCCTCCGATAATGGAAGCGCCAAAGGGGTTCAACTCGGCGATAAACCCCCGGTAGATCTCCTCCACGTCCCGGACAAACATCTCAGCCCGCAATCCAAGCGATATGAGAGCGTAAAGAGGAGTGCCACCCATGGCTCCGATGTCGCTGATGTTTATGGTCATGGCACGGCGACCTAAGTCCATGAAGCTGATATGCTGCGGCAGATAATGACGGCCTTCTACCATACTATCACAGGTGACCAGGAGTTCATATCCCGGTCTGGGAAGGAAGGAAGCCGTATCATCCCCTATGCCAAGGCTTAGCCGCTCAGACCGGAGGCCATCCCGATTCACAAGATCATTGATTCTCCGAATAAGGCCGAATTCTCCGATGTCACTTACCTTCTCAAGCATATAAGTCAGACTCCATTAAACATTTGAGAGCTTTGGCTGCTGACTTTGGGTCATTTTGGCAACTGACTTCAGAGATCACTGCAATACCATGTACCCGAGCATGAAGCACCATAGGGACATTGCCCCTGGTGATCCCTCCGATAGCGATGATGGGAAGAGGAATCGTCTCCACGATTTGGCTCAGAAGGGCAAGTCCGCTCGCAGGGCCGGCATCATCCTTGGATGCCGTTGGATAGACAGGACCGAACCCGACATAGTCCGCACCTTCTATAAGACATGCCCGAGCCTCTTCCAGGTTCCCTGCCGATCCGCCAATGATAGCATCCTCCCCGAGGAGCTTTCTGGCAAGGGGGATAGGAAAGTCGCCCTGCCCGAGGTGAACGCCGTCTGCATGGCAAGCTATTGCCACATCCACTCGATCATTAACAATAAAGGTCACGCCAGTCTGTTTGCACATGGCCTGTATCTGCTCAGCTACACGAATCATCTGCTTCGTGGTCCCATCCTTCTGCCGAAACTGGATTGTATCGGCTCCTCCGGCAATGGCTAACTCAGCAAGCTCCACGTGCGAGTAACGGGTTTGGAGGGTGGTATCAGTGAGAACGTGAAATCTGCCAATTTTCTTCACTTTTTTCTCCTCCCAATAAGCCTTTCACTGTCCTGATGGTATAATTAAAGTAATTAAAGGGGAATTAAAGGGGACGGTTCTCTTTTCCTCATGCCGGGCTTTTTCCACATTTCCCAGGTATTCCTTCACCCACCCTTTGTGGCTACTCCTCAACTGATCATATGACCTGGCTTCGAGAAAGCCCAGCATCCTCTAGTAATCAATGCTGTGGCCCGACCCTGTTACACACCTACAACAACCTATTTTTCAATCAGCTTCTTAAATTCACCTTCAGTCATAATATTAACACCTAAAGCCCTTGCCCTGTCAGCCTTGGAACCAGGGTTTTCTCCTGTTACAACATAGGTAGTGTTCTTGCTTACGGCAGATGCAGCCTTTCCCTAAGTTCTAAGCACTTACGGGCGTTAGAAAGGTCTTTTTAATAAAACCGGCCAATGTATTCAGCACCAGCGGCGATGAGATAATGGCAAGCGCAATGTGCTTGCCAGCCCCTATGCCACGATTCAGGTAGGTGCTGCTTCTCGCCGTCTGAGTGCATGAAATGGTTCTGCCCACAGGCTACGTTCACAATGCAAGCTAAAGAAAAGATCAGGCAACCTTTTTGGCAAGCAACTCGCGTACTGCGGGAACCAGCTCGTTTGGAACTTCTATGAAGGTTTGGGATGTATTTTCCCAAGCAGCCTCATCTTCGGCAACCGCCTCTTCCTCGGTCTGGTTTTCGTAATGATCGAGTACACGCTTGACACGCTCATCATCCCATCCATTTGGGAACTTGCTCTTTTTCATCATCTCTGTCTCCTTCGGCAGCGACGCCGATATGCCTTAAGGGGTTTCCCTATCAGTTCATATGCAGTGATCACAAACACGCTATCTGGCACAGGATCGGGGACGTAAATGTCTGTCCTAAAGGATCAAAGCCGGAAAGGTCTTGCCTTTTTAATTTGTTCCTAATTTTTTCAAATAATCTTACAGTCTCCTCAGTATATAATCGTTCACCACAATTGAGACACACTTCAGCATGGATTTGTAAAACAGCAGTATGATTTCCTCCTTGTAAAATCTTTTCGACTACCTTCTCCTTTAATTCACCCCCACAAACAGGACATTTTTCAAAGGGTAACATCATTTTTCCCTCCTTATTCGACAATTGACCCAAATATCTGAATCGGGCCGATATACCGTTACGTCAGTTCAATAATGAAGTGCAACACTTGGGAAAGTAGAAAGGAAAATGCTATCCCCTGCCCTTCCAATATCTTGGTTTTCGGTGAAGGTGAACAACCGCGATGATAAATATCTTTTCAGTCTCGATCCGATAGATCAATCCATAAGGGAATCGCTTCAAGAGATACCGCCGGTATTCACCTTCATAGATTGACCAGAGTAATGGAAATTGTCGAATCCTATTCACTCCTTGTTCTATCTCATCAAGGAAATCGCTTCCAAGCTCTGTCACTCGTTCTTCATAATAGACAGCCGCTGCTTTCATTTCCTCGTTGGCATCGTGATGAAATTCTATTTCATACATCTTAGTTTTTCGCGAGCTTCCCTGAGAACTTGGTCAGATGGTTTAGTTACGGATGCACCAGCCCTGATTTCCTGATCCCTTCGATGTATTTCGGCAAGCCAAGCGGATTTAACCCCCGCGTCTTCCTTCTCTTCAAGACTCTGGATTAGTATCTCGGCAAGTTCGGCCCTACTTCCGGCGGGCAAAGCCATGGCCTTTGTGGAAACTTCCTCAAACTCAGTCATAATGTTTCCTCCATCAATTAGAACAGTATTGATGTTTCACTCGGCGTATAACGAGTTTGTAGAATAAGTCCTCACAAGATCAAAACCCTCAGTTTTCGGGGGTCTCTTGACCCCTCCCCTGTATGAGATCGTCGTATACAGAGCATCCTGAGAGGTTGCATTTTCTTCAAACTCACCGGATTCGTGCGAGATTGACTTTTTCTACAGACTCAATGCGGCAGTTGAGCAGTGCCCCGGAGGGGCAATCTGTCTCGAACTCCTGGTTCTCCCCGCAGCGGAGCGGAGGGGAGGTTCAGGAGTTCGCTGCTCAACTGCCGCATTCTCCCCGAGCGGAGCGAGGGGAGAACGAAAAGCTAAGCCGCCGCGCCGGTTGCTTTGATGAAAACCGCCGAGCGTCCCCGCGGTCGGCTTGAGTGACTGGTTGGGCAATCTTTTTTGTCCGATTTCAATGGCTGACCCTTTGTCTCCCTGTCTCTATGCCCCGTGTCAATGGCTGCCCCCCCTATTTTTCTCTTTCAAAGTGAATTCACCCTAAGAGGCTCAGACCTTAGTAGAAATTCAATATCTATCTCATTTGATACTTCATCACCAAAGCGCTTAGAAATTTTCGTCAAAATGTCCTTATTTAATGCTCCAATTAGTTTATATTTTCTATCTTTAGGGTTTCTCGACTCATTCCAAATGACTTTTTTAAAATATTCAACTTCATAAACTAATTTTTCACATAATTTATCATATGAATCTTTCTTGCCAATATTGCCATATACATAAATAGGAATGCTTTCACCAGTATCCTTATTCTTATACATAACCCATACCTGACATAAATAAGTAGTCGTATTATTTAATAAAGCCATTGCGGGTTTTGTATGACCCATGCTAATCTTGAATTTATCTATTAGCTCTTCGTCAGGAATTAATACCGATATGTGTCCTGTCTTCTTTAATTTATTTTGATATTCTTCTCCGATTATATATCTGATGAGATCGGAATCAATTGATGTAACGGCACCGGTTATAATAAAATCTTTAGTTATTGATTCTGAGAAATATTCTCTATACATCTTTTTCCATATTTTCTGAGTCATTATTAGTGGAATGCTGTTTGCTTCTTCTTTTTCCGTCATTTGGATGACTTGAATTCCTTCGTTTACAATGCTTTCCAATGATCCACCATACCCAAAAAATTCACTTGTGTTCAATGCAGCAAAATCGTCCCCGCCTTTTGATATTTTGCCGTGAATATCATCCGCCATATCCACGAAACTCATTAATCTTGGCTTATAAAACTCAGTAAATGGAGCTATAGAACCTACAAGATTTCGCACTACAAATGTTGATCCTTTGTATTTATCAGCGATTTTCATACATCCTCTGACGCCAAGATCATTAAAAGGCTTTTTCAATATAATATGAGAGAATCTTTCGTATTCATCTTCTGCTATATCAATAGTTTTCCGAATTATTCTGTACACGAGTATGCCAAGTTTGTAATCGTAGAAACTGGAAAACATAAATGTGCCCTCCTACTGGAAATTCGTGTTAATTCAAACAAAGGTATATTAGCGGAACTCTGTTAGCATTTTAACTCACTCCTATCAATGAGGCCCAACAATGTTATTAAGCGACAAAATAAGTATAGCAGAAATAGGCTTTTTTGTGAAATAAAATTGCCATAACCCATTAATATAATTATATTCACTTGTCGGTTAACACCACAAACGGAAGGAATACACTACAGCAACCTAGTCTTCAATCAGCTTCTTAAATTCATCTTCAGTCATAATATTAACACCTAAAGCCCTTGCCTTGTCGGCCTTGGAACCCGGGTTTTCTCCAATTACAACACAGGTAGTGCTACTGCTTACAGCAGATGCAGCTTTCCCCCCTAATTCCTCTACCCTTCTTTTGGCTTCATCTCTTGTGAACGAACTCAGGGCTCCTGTGAAAACAAAAGTCATGCCTTCCAGTTTGCTTTCTTTCAGGGATTCAATTTCATGGTATCTTACCCCTGCCTGTTTTAACCTGTCTATCACTCTAAGGTTCTCTTTTTGTTCAAAGAATTTAACAATACTCTTTGCTATCTTAGCCCCAATCCCGTAGGTACGGGCTAGTTCATCTTCATTTGCATTTATCAGACTTTCCATATCTTTAAAATTGTTCGTCAAAATCCTGCTGATATGTTCACCTACGTGCCTTATTCCCAGGGCATAGAGCAGTCTTCCCATGGTAGTTTCTTTGCTCTTTTCAATAGATTCTAAGAGGTTTTGAGCGGACTTTTCAGCCATCCTTTCAAGTCCTGTAAGGTCTTCCTTAGAAAGGGAATACAGGTCAGCCGCATCCTTTACGAGCCCCTTGTCTGTCAATTGGGCAACCAGCTTGTCTCCCAATCCATCAATATCCATGGCCCTTTTTGAGGCAAAATGCTTGATGGTTTCTTTGAGCTTTGCAGGGCAGGAAAGCCCCAGACATCTTTGGACAGCCTCACCTTCGGCCCTGAAGACCCCGGCACCACAGACAGGGCATAGTTCTGGCATAGTAAATCTTTTCTCCTCCCCTGTACGCTTTGTCTCAATTACCTTGACTACCTCAGGGATAACGTCTCCTGCCCTTTGGACAATCACTGTATCTCCAATCCTTATATCCTTCTTGTTAATCTCATCCTGATTGTGCAGGGTTGCTCTGCTAACCTCAACCCCTCCTAACCTGACTGGTTCCATTATCGCCACCGGGGTCAGGGCGCCTGTCCTTCCCACCTGCACCACAATATCCTTAATCCTGGTGGTTTCCTGTTTAGGTTCAAACTTATATGCCACTGCCCAACGGGGGCTCCTTGATACTGTTCCCAGTCTGTCCTGTAGTCTGAGACTGTTGACCTTTAAAACAATGCCGTCTATCTCATATCCCAGATCGTCTCTTTTTTCAGTCATCTCCCTGTAATAGTTGATAATATCTTCAAGATTTCTGCATATTCTGATGTGGGGTATTACCTTTAGACCCCATTGATCAAATGCCTTTAGAATTTCCATGTGGGTGTCGAGGGATGTGCCAATGACCCTCCCAATTCCATGACAGAATATATCGAGGGGTCTTTGAGCGGTTATATTTGAGTCCAACTGACGCAGAGAACCTGCTGCAGCATTTCTGGGATTGGCAAAAAGCGGTTCTCCTTCATCTTCTCTCCTTCCGTTGAGTTCTTGAAAATCTCCTGTTCCCAGGTAAACCTCTCCCCGCACCTCCAGCAATTCCGGAATCTTTCTTTCTTTACCAATAAGCCTCAAAGGAACAGACCTTATGGTTTTGATGTTTTGGGTAACCCCCTCTCCAACGACTCCGTCTCCTCTAGTAGATCCTACAGTGAGCCCTCCCTGTTCATATACAAGCTCCACTGCTACACCATCCACTTTAGGTTCGGCAATGTAGTCAATATCTCCCGTAGTGTTCAGAAGCTTTTTTATTCTCTGGTCGAACCCTTTTACCTCTTCTTCATCCATAGCGTTGGTCAGACTGAGCATAGGGAGGGAATGTTTAACCGGCATAAACTCATTCAGGGGGGGTGCCCCTACTCTTTGAGTGGGGGAGTCAGGGGTAGTCAATTCAGGGGATTCTTTTTCCAGGTTTTCCAGTTGTCTCATCAACTTATCGAACTCAGCATCGGATATCTCAGGGTCATCAAGTACATAGTAACGGTAATTATGATAATTGATCTTTTCTCTCAATTCATTGATTATGTGTTGAGCATCACTTTTTTTCATAACAACACCAAACGAAGCCTTAATTAGAGTAGGCACAGAGGCACAAAGCGCCAAAGGCACAGGGTAGGAGAAAAAGCCTGAGCAGTTACAACAAAATAGTATTTGACAACCCCAGTATTCTTAAATATTATGTAACAAAAACAGTAACTATTCATGTAGGCACAAAGTAACCGTTCACGGTTTACAGTTATCGGTTCACGGTTAAAAAAACAGAAGTTAGGGGAGAGTTAAAATCAATATCCAAAATGCTTCAATAGTTGTATAATAACAGCGGGCTTAAGCCTGCTGTTGTAATTACTGTGAACTGTGAACTGTAAACCGACAACCGTGAACAGATACGTCATGTTATCCTTTGCTTTGTGTCTATGTGCCTTTGCCACTTTGTGCCTGAGTTAGTTACTAAAAACAATATAATAGTAAAAAGGCTTTTTTACAACAGAAAATATCTGTAACATGGGAGAAGAACAGGATTATGAAATGTCCCTTTTGCTCCAATCTTGACAACAGGGTTATAGATTCAAGGCTTAGCAAAGACGGTAATATCATAAGGCGCCGAAGGGAGTGTTTGGATTGTAAAGAAAGATTTACGACCTATGAAAGGGTTGAAGAGGTTCTTCCATCGGTAGTTAAGAAGGATGGACGCAGGGAACCTTTTGATCGAACCAAGATATTTAACGGGATTAAAAAGGCATGTGAGAAACGTCCGGTAAGCATTAATGCGATTGAAAATGTGGTTGATGAAATAGAACGGGAATTTCAGGACAGCGGTGAAAAAGAGATAAAGTGCTCGGATATCGGTGAGAGGGTAATGAGGGCATTGCATGACATAGATGCAGTGGCTTACGTCAGATTTGCTTCAGTTTACCGTCAATTCAAGGATGTAAGCGATTTTATGGTAGAAGTCCGGGAACTCCTTGGGGGGCAGAAGGAAACCAAGAAAGAGTGAGTTTTGAGATGTATGAATAAAGAAGAGTACATGAGATTAGCCATTAGGCTGGCTAAAAAGGCCCGAGGCAGAACAAGCCCCAATCCTTTGGTAGGGGCTTTGGTGGTTAAGGAGGGTGAGGTTGTTGGTAAAGGTTTCCACCAAAAAGCAGGGGAGCCTCATGCCGAGATTAATGCCATAAATAACGCGGGGGGGAAGGCAAGAGGAGGAGAACTGTATATTAACCTTGAACCATGTAATCATTATGGAAGGACTCCTCCATGTACCAAAACGATTATTGATAGCGGGATTAAGAGGGTGTTTGTTGGGATGGAGGACCCCAACGAAGTTGTGGCAGGCAGTGGTATTCAATGCCTGAAGGATAATGGAATATATGTGCAAACAGGCATACTAAGAGAGGAATGTCAGAGGTTAAATGAGACATATATAAAGTATATAACTGAAAAAAGGCCATTTGTAATTCTCAAATCAGCGGCCAGCTTAGATGGCAAGATTGCTACCAGGGTTGGAGATACCAGATGGATTACCAATGAAAAGTCCAGGGCTTTTTTGCACAGGTTGCGGAACGATGTAGACGGGATTTTGGTAGGGATTGGTACGATTATGGCAGATGATCCTGAGCTTACTACCCGTTTAAATGGCAGGAGGGGTAAAGATCCTGTGAGGATAGTCGTTGACAGCAAGTTGAGGATAATGCTTCGGGCAAAGGTTTTGAATCCTGAATCCAAGGCGGGAACCATTATTGCCACCACTGAATTGGCACATAAGGAGAAGATAAAAAAATTAGAGGAATTAGGGGCAAGGGTACTTATTGTCGGTTCCAAAGAAAACAGGGTTGATTTGAGGGAGCTTATGTATGAGCTTGGCAAACTGGAGATTACCAGCCTGCTTATTGAGGGCGGCGCTGAGATAAATGCCTCTTCTCTTGGCAGCGGCATTGTAGACAAAGTTTTATTTTTTTATGCTCCCAAGATCATAGGGGGGGCAGATGCATTAGGCATGGTGGGTGGCGAAGGCGTTGAGAAGCTTCATGATGCCATTAATCTAAAGAATATCAGGGTTAGAAGACTGGGAGACGATATTTTAGTTGAAGGCTACATAAACAAAGGTAAGCGTTCAGCAACCAGCGATCAGCCGTCAGCCTGAGACCAAACGTGTGGGGCGAGTTAAGAAATTTAAGACTTGAAACTGAAACCTGACCGCTGAAAGCTAAATGCTTATAAGGAGTTACATGTTTACAGGATTAATAGAAGATGTAGGTACCATAAAGAAGATTGATAAAAAAGGCAGTTATATGAATGTCCTTATAGAGTGTAACCTGGATTTTACTGAAACAAAAACCGGTGATAGTATCTCTGTGGATGGCGTTTGTCTGACTATTGTTGAACTGTTGCCAAAAGGATTTAGAGCGGAGGTTTCACCTGAGACCTTACAGAGAGCCACCCTTAGGGAGATAAAGGAGGGACAAAAGGTAAATTTAGAGAGAGCCATGCGTATTTCAGGCCGATTGGGGGGGCACCTTGTTTTGGGTCATGTTGATGGTATTGGAAAGATTAAGGGGGTTTCCAGAGATGTAAATTCCACGAAGATGAAAATATCGGCCTCTAAAGATATAATGAGGTATATAATTGAGAAGGGTTCTGTGGCCATTGATGGTATCAGTTTAACTGTGAATGATTGTACAGATGATGAGTTTGGTGTGAATATAATCCCCCATACAGCGGGGCACACTACCTTAAGCAATAAAAAAGTTGGCGACAGTGTCAATATTGAAAATGATATAATCGGAAAGTATGTAGAAAGGTTCTTAGATAAAGGACAAGTCAAAAGAGAAGGAGATAGTAAAATTAATAGGGAGTTTCTTAGTAAACATGGTTTTTCGTAAATCGTAAGTCGTTTTTCTATTCACGACTCACGACTCACGATTCACGAACTTAGGGGGGGGGCTTAAATGGCATTAAGCACAATCAAAGAGGCAATTGAGGATATAAAAAAGGGAAAGATAATAATCCTTGTTGATGATGAGGACAGAGAAAATGAAGGAGACTTAATGATGGCAGCGGAGAAGATAACTCCTGATGCTGTCAACTTTATGGCCAGATATGGGAGAGGGCTTATATGTCTGACCTTAAATGAAAAAAGGGCGAAGGAATTACACCTGTCTCCTATGGTGACGGATAACACCTCTCATTTTAATACTGCATTTACAGTTTCTATTGAAGCAAGGTGCGGGGTTACTACCGGTATTTCTGCCGCAGATAGGGCTATGACAATCTTAACTGCTATAGACGAAAAGACAAAACCTCAGGATCTCGCTCGACCCGGTCATATCTTTCCTATTATCGCGAGAAATGGTGGGGTGCTGGTAAGAACAGGCCAGACAGAGGGTTCGGTTGATCTGGCCAGACTGTCCGGCTTGATACCGGCTGGTGTGATCTGTGAGATAATGAAAGACGATGGAACTATGGCGAGGATGCCAGATTTAGAGATATTTGCTGAAAAACATGGCTTAAAAATTGTTACAATTGCCGATATAATTGAATATCGATTGCAAAACGAGGGTCTTGTCAGGAGAGTTGCAGAGACACGTATACCTACCCTGTATGGTGGGGAATTCAAGGCTATTGCATATGAAAATGACGTAGATAGTCATCAGCATCTTGCGCTGGTTAAAGGAGATATTAACCCGGAAGACGAGATTTTGGTAAGGGTTCATTCCGAGTGTTTAACAGGTGATGTCTTTGGCTCCCAGAGGTGTGACTGCGGGGAACAACTCCACACTGCTATGAGGATGATTGAAGAGGAAGGTAAAGGTGTTATTGTTTATATGCATCAGGAGGGAAGGGGTATTGGGCTGATTAATAAGCTTAGAGCCTATGAGCTTCAGGATCAGGGTTTGGATACTGTTCAGGCCAATGAGCGGCTTGGTTTTAAACCCGATCTTAGAGATTATGGTGTAGGGGCACAGATCCTTCGTGATTTAGGGGTAAGAAAGATGAGACAGATGACAAATAACCCTAAAAAGATTAAGGGTATAGAGGGGTATGGGCTGGTAGTTACAGAGAGGGTGCCCATTGAGACTAAGCCTAATGATAACAACATTAAGTATTTGGAAACAAAGAAGAAGAAAATGGGGCATATGTTGAATATAAAATAGAGGGTAACTACTCAGGTTCAACGTTCCAGGGTTCACGGTTCAAGGTTAGAGCAACCAACCGTGAACTGTGAACCTGACAACCTGAGTAGTTAGAATAGAGGTATATCCGGGAATACGGCTTTTCATAGACATCAGAGGTTAAGAGGAGGAAAATATGTTACGGAAGATAATAGAAGGGAAGATAGATGCTCGTGGTTTGAAGTTTGGAATCGTAGTGAGCAGGTTTAATGATTTTATCAGTGAAAAATTGCTTGCTGGGGCATTGGACGCATTGATTAGATCTGGCGCAGATGAAGATAACATTGAAATAGTAAAGGTTCCCGGTTCATTTGAGATACCTCTGGCTGCAAAAAAATTGGCTAAATCTCAAAAGTACAATGCTGTTATATGCTTGGGTGCAGTTATCAGGGGCGCTACCCCTCACTTTGAATATATCAGTGCAGAAGTTACCAAGGGTATTGCCAACGTTTCTTTAGAGTGTGAAATTCCTATCTCTCTGGGTGTAATTACTACAGACAATATAGAGCAGGCAATTGAACGGGCAGGTTCGAAGTCGGGCAATAAAGGGTGGGACGCAGCCATTTCTGCCATAGAGATGGCAAATATTCTTAAAGAGTTAGGGTAAATACTGTTGATTCAGACATTAGACCATAGACTTCAGACATTAGACTGAAGTGGGGAAAATAGCCAGAGATTTATAGAAAGATAGTATCAGTTCACCGTTTACGGTTTGCAGTTAACAGTTGGCAAAAATGCTTCAAGCTCTATATAACAGCGGGCTTAAGCCTGCTGTTGTAATTACTGTGAACGGTAAACTGAGAACCGTGAACGGTTACGAAAGATAAAGGCATAGCAGATAGCAGATAAGTCTGAAGTCTGAAGTCCAGTGTCTAATATAAGGTTACTGAGGGTTTAATGGGAAACAGGCGTAAATCCAGAGAGCTAGCCCTCCAGATTCTCTATCAGATTGATGTAAGCCGTGATAATGTCAGGGATGCCTTAGACCTTTTCTGGCAGAATTTTAAGGGTTTGGAAATGGCCATGGAGTTCACTGAAAAATTGGTAGAGGGTGTCTCTAATAACAAGAAGGAAATTGACAGGCTTATTGAGGAATGCTCGGAAAATTGGAGACTAAAGAGGATGTCCAAGGTAGACAGGAGTATATTAAGGCTAGCCAGCTTTGAACTCTTATACTGCAATGATGTTCCAGCCAAGGTTACTCTGAATGAGGCCATAGATTTGGGGAAGAAATTCGGTTCAGAGAAGTCAGGTTCATTTATAAATGGTATATTAGATAGAATATCAGCAGGTATTGGTAAAGATTGCTGATAGGCAAGAAATAGGACTAAATGCCTGTTTCCTCATACTCCCCAAAAACGTTCTTCAAAACCCCGCATATCTCACCCAATGTGACCTGTGCCTTGACCGCGTCAATAAAGTAGGGTATCAGGTTTTCATCCTCCTTCCTGGCCGCACTCTCTATCTTCTTGAGTTCAGAACTTACCAGGCTATTGTCCCTTTCTGCCTTGATTTTTTTCAGTTTGGCGATCTGTAGTTTTTCTGCCTCTTCCCTTTTCATGGCGTTGTATGGGTGTGGCACAAGCATCTTAGGAAGCACCTCGAGTTCATTTTCACCCGTGAATTTATTGACTCCCACGACTATCATCTCGCCTCGTTCTATTTGAGACTGACGCTCCCATGCCTGGCGTGCTATAAGACGTTGAGTCCAGCCACTCTTTATCGTCTCCACAGCACCACCCAATGAATCGATTTTGTTGATGAGTTCCCATGCCTCTTCCTCGATCTGGTCGGTGAGAGATTCTACATAATAGGAGCCTGCCAGTGGGTCAATCACCTCCTCTAAGTGTGATTCATACCTCATGATTCTGGTAGCATCGTCCCGGAGTTGACGTGCCTCATAACTCCATCCAAGCCCCAGAGGCTCATCAAAAGGTATGCCTCCCGAGGCCTGCCCACCAGAAAAGCATCCGGCAATACCGCCAATAACACTACGAATCAAATTGTTTAATGGGCGCTGTTTCGTACAGTAGTCAGCGTCATGTCTGGCAGAATATGCCGATCGCATCGTCATTGTTCTGGGGTCCGTAGCGCCAAAACGTTCCTTCATGATCTTGGCCCACATCCTCCTGACCGCTCGCCACATAGCTATCTCGCGGAAAAACTCAGGACCGCCTCCAAGTCCGAGGAAGGTGAAACGTGGCACAAACTCGTCTACACTCAGCCCGGTGGAGATCCCCAGTTTCATATAGGCGATCGCATTGGAAAGGGTGATGGCTATTATCTGTGGTTGGGTCAGCGCTCCAGCCGAACGCATGTGGTCTCCAGCAATACTGATTGTGTTAAATAGAGGCATAGATTTTGTGCAAAAGGCAATAGTATCACGTATCATCCTCATGGAAGGGTCTACCGGAAAAATGTGGGTGCCTCTCCCCAGTATCTCCTTCAAGATATCATTCTGGGGGGGTCCCCCTGAGCCTGGCTATGGGAACACCTTGCCTTTCTGCCAGAGCAACATACATAGCGATGATTATGTTAGCCGGGGCATTTATGGTCCAGTTGGACGCGATCTGGTCCAGAGTCACCACTCCCTTAAAAGCATCGTACAGAGTAGCAAAGTCCTGCAGGGTATCTATTGCCACGCCAGTGCCCCCCACTTCTCCTTCAACAAAAGGATCATCGGAATCGAAGCCGCACTGCGTGGGCAGGTCAAAGGCAATGTTAGCTCCCCTCCGGCCTTCACTCCGCCAGAGATCACGAGTATCCTCGGCCCTGCCAAAACCACTGTACTCTCCTGCTCTCGACCTTACACCACTGGACACTATGGCGCCAGAATCTATGCCTCTATCCAGAGGCGGATTGAAAGTCGGAAAACTTGCGCGGGTAAATGGATATTCACCCGGGAAACCAACGTCATCTAAAAAATTCCAGTCTTTCCTCAGGTCGAGCGGGGTGTATGTCCGAGTATAGGGTTTGTCTCTTCCCAGTCTTTTAAGGCTGGCTTTGAGCGTGGTTTCCCTCCATTTTTCCTCCCTCTCCTCTATTTTTTTTCGGTCATCCGGCATGTTACTTCCTCCTATTATTGACAAAAAGAGACCTTTGAAAAAGTATGTTTCTTTTGAAAAAGTATCCCTGAGAGCGAATATCTTGCAACAGTTCACAGCGGTCAGCTATCAGCATTCAGCAATTATTTTTCAAAACTTCCGCTGTCTTATTTTAGTAGTTGGTATAACTTATGTAATCCATCCTGATCACCGATCCCTGTAAAATGCTTGGAGCGAGCTTAGATGGGTCAAAAAATGTATGCTGAAGAGAAAAGGGATACTTTTTCAAAACTCTCAAAAATTCGTTTTTTACAAACAAGTATAGGGAATTTGGGCTTGTGTGTCAAGGATTTAATGTGGTCCAGCTATTTTCCTGGAGTTTCCTGAGTTTTTTATTGAGGATGTTTCTAATTCTACTCCGACACATAAATGATTATGATCAGATCAACATCCTCATCAGGTACAAAGCGATTTGATGCCGGACATCGGGCAGAGAGGATTTTTGTTTCAGCTCTCTTTGCCTGTCCCGCCAGCGCGCCGAGGAACGAACGGGGCATTGACGATCTTTCCATGATTCCAAAACGTCCGGATTCATTGGGAAAGGCTGCTTTGTATCCTTCCCATTCTCCGATACCACAGGTTCTGCTGTTCGAGTTTTTTTTCCTGTATGCGCTGGAGCGTCAGATAACCGAAAGCAAGAATTACCAGCAGTACATGACGCCGCCAGCCGGTCCAGCTTCTGCCCTCATGGTGATCCAGACCCAGCTCCTCCTTCAATTGCTGGTAGCCCTGCTCGATCCAGAACCTTTCGTGAAAGAGACGAACCATCTCCAAAGTCGGCATGTCCTGAGGCATATTGCTGAAGAAGTACCGGAGCTCATATTCCCCGTCATCCTTCTTTCTTCTCTCGATGATCAGCCAGACTTCCTCATGAGCGGTTCCTTTCCGATAGCCCTGCGCGGGAAAGACCCTTCTGGATACCGCCTCAATCACCAGGGGTTTATCCAGACAATCTCTCCGGATCTCCAGATGCTCCCACTCTCCTTCAGCGACACATTTTCCCAGCTCAGAGATCTTGACCGGCAAGGGATTCGTCTCGATGAGCTTCGGGGATTTTCTTTTTCTTCCTCTTTTCTTCTCCTGAGGATCGGGTTGAACAAAAACCGGAGACTCCAGAAAAACCTGTGTATCCGCGTAAATCCCGACGATATAGCGCTCTTGCCGGTCATCGAGTCCCCGGCGAAAATCCGTTATGTCTCCGTACCAACTGTCTGCCACCACCGCCCGGTGAGGAGCCCCATCAGATCTGGCTTGATCGATCAAATCCAGTGCCATCTGCCACTTCTCCCGGTAATGGACGTCTGCCGGCATGTAGGTCTTCTTTCGCATGTCGACACATTCCGGATCATCAGGATTATCCCAAGATTTAGGAACAAAAAGCTCCATCGCGTATGGCCAGGCGAACCCTTGACCAACATAGGTCAAACTGACCCCAATCTGACAGTTGTCAACCTTCCCAAGAGATCCGCAATACTGCCTGGCCACACAGACACTATGGCGACCTTTCTTCGGAAATCCCGTATCATCAATAACCAACACTCCCTGGGGATCGGCGGTCTCCGCAAGCATCTGTCTCCTGTATTCGCCAAATGCGCCGTCACGGTCCCACTTTACCTCTGTCAACAACCTTTGCATCCCCCTTTCCGAGGCGTGGACCTTTTCCGACATCGGCTCGACAGACTTCCTGTCCCCATCCATCATCAACCCGACAACATAACATTGCGCCAGATCTCTGGCTTCCGCTCTCTTAATGTACGGAGCATACAGCGCCATGTAGTCGTCTATCCCGAAAAATACGGTTTCTTTTTCCATGAAGGCTGTATAACATATCCTTCACAACTTTGCAAGATAATTTGTCGGAGTAGAACTAATTGAAGGGCTCTTTTGGCCAGTTCTTCGTCAATGACGGCTGTGACCATAATAACCGCAATTTTAGGATTTATTTTTTTGATCTCCTTCAGGGTGTCAATGCCGCCCATGCCAGGCATGATGATGTCGAGCAATACAATGTGAGGCATCATATCTTTTGCTTTTTGAATGGCATCCAGGCCGCTCGTAGCAGTGTATACCTCATATTCTTTCGATGCCAGGTACTTCTGCAGCAGCCTCACGACGTGAATTTCATCATCAACAACGAGTATTCTTTCCATAGGATAACCTCTCATTTTAGTATTGATTTTTTTTCAATATCCGTTTTAATGGGGAGCCTGACATAAAAAGAAGCGCCCCCCAACTCATTGTTCTCAGCCCAGATACTGCCTCCGTGGTCATGGATGATGCCGTACGATATGGAAAGCCCCAGTCCCGTTCCTTTCCCCTGTCCCCTGGTGGTAAAAAACGGATCAAAAATTTTCGACATATGTTCACTCTTGATACCCATGCCGGTGTCGGCAATCATTGTTTTCAGTTGATCATTATTCTCGAACATCGTTTCTCTCTCCGTTGTTATGCGCAACACTTTTATCTCTTTCCCCTCCATGGCAGCCACAGCATTTGTAATCAGGTTCAGGATAACCTGCTCTATTTTTTCTCTGTCCACGGCGACTACCGGCAAATCGGGCTGGTATTGCACCTCTGTTTCTATTCCCTCTATCTTCAACTGCGTTGCGTATAAAGTCAGAACATGAGCGATGACATCGTTGATATCGGCCATGATCGTCTTTTTTTCGGGGATGCGGGAAAACTGTTTGAGATTTTCAGCAATGGCAACGATGCTGCTGATTTGAGCCATGCAGACCTTTAATTCTTCCAGCACTTCAGGTGAGAGGTTTTCCATCGTCTGCAGTATCTGCAATTCCATAGAAATAATATTTATAGGATTGAGGATTTCGTGGGCAACCCCGGCGGATAATCGACCCATGGAAGTAAGCTTTTCCGACTGGAGCAACTGGTCTCTTGCATTTAGCAGGTCGCTCTCTGCCAGCTTCCGTTCGGTTACGTCCTGAATGATAATTGTTTTTATCGAGTCTTCATTGCTTCTCTCGTCGGAGGAAAAAGATATTTCAGCAGGGAATCGGGTCCCGTCTTCTTTTCTAAGCTCCATTTCAACGTCTTTCAGGGAACCACCGGAAAGCATTTCTTTGAATCGGCTATCTGAGGGCTCCGGTACGATCATATCTTCCAGCTTACGGCCGACTGCTTGGGAGGAGGTATAACCGAATATTTTTTCTGATGCAGGGTTCCAGAGGAGGATTTCCCCCTCATGATTGATCGCCGCAATGGCGTAGGTAATTGTATTAATAAGGGTTTTATAATGAAGCTCCGATTCCCTGAAAAAATCGTCCAGGGCCCGTTCAAGCTCTATGCCCTTTCCCCGGGCAGCTCGTCTTAAAACCATGAGTGCATAGATCAGGCAAAGACCTCCCATCATCTGACCAGCCCTCCCAACCCAGTTTAATAGACTTCCGGGACTTCCCAGGGCAATCCCGATGATGCCCATCGCGGTCAGCAGTAGTGCGACAATAACCCATCTTATGAACTCCATCTTCCTTTCGGAATTAAAACCCATCATCATGACCGCTGAGAGGACCAGTAGTGTCACTGCAATGGCAAGAATGACCTGTCTCAGGGCAGTAGGCCCCTGACCCGGAATGAAAAAAGGCGGAATGACATCATAGAATACCGCTACGGTTAAAAGTCCAACTGCCATGAGAATTCCGATATATGCCGAAACAGCGATTAATTTTTTACGGGATAAATCAACCTTCCTCGATGCGTCCAGAGTCGTTGACAGGGCGCTTAAGCAATAAAGAAAGCTTGCGCAAAGAATACCGATATTGTACATGGTCAAGGGATAATTTAAACTTTTCCGTGCCATACATCCCGCGACAAAATATACCGATCCACTGAGCTGTATGCCGCAACCAAGCAAGAAAACATTAATGAAACCGCGTTGAAAATAAATCCTCAGGCTCAGGTAAGCTACAGGGATGGATACGCCGAGCAGGAACCCCGTGGAGATAACAAGAATACGCCAGGTGGGGTCGAGCACATATTTCGAACTGAGGTCCGGGCGGATTAGATAAAGGGATAAAAGGAGAGCAGCAAACGCATAAATGGGAATAAATTCCGGTTTTATAATCCTGGAAAAGGTACTCTGGGAATCTTTTTTGCCGGATTGATTCATCTCTATTCCCGTGCAATTCATTTAAAACAAAACCAACTGGTTACACGTATTGTTCGATTTCAGCTTAGAGGCAAAAAGAAGGTAAGTCAATATAGAATAATATGCTATGAATTATATAGAGAAAATCTATATCATGATATGGATAGGAGATAGGAACGAAGATTGGTTTTTCCTTTTTTTAAACCGAGCTTTTTTCTGATGTTATTCCGATGTGTATCCACGGTTCCAGGGGCAACGTTCAGCAGTTTAGCTATATTTTTTGACGTCATCCCTCCTCTGACCATACTGGACACTTGAATTTCCGTAGGGGTTAAATTCTTATAGTAGGATGATATGTTGTTTAAAAAGGGGGAAACAATGTCTTTAAGATTCGATTCCAGAATGTTTAAATAGCATTTACCTCTTTCGTCCAGGTTGTAGTTTTGCAACTCTCTGATATAGGGGATTATGAGTTCATTGATATTTTGCTGCAGTCTCGTTTCCAGGTTCTTCCGATCTTCCCTCCGATGTTCCAAGAAAACCCGGAGGGCCGAGTTGGCTTTCTCAAGTTCCGCCGACCGCTTAGTCAGTTCTTCCTCTGTTTGTTTAAGGGCATTCTGGGCATGTGTGCGTTCGGTAATATCATGATGGATGCTGAGAAGCAATTTTTCGCCACGGACATCGATGAGTTCCGCTGAATAGATGCCCACCCGGATATTTCCGGATTTCGTCCGGTATTCGACCTCCTCATTATAGATAGCGCCTTTTGTTTTCAGAGACTGACAGATTCTTTCATAATCTTCCCGACTCAGAATGTTTAGTTCCAGAATGCTGCGTCCCACTATTTCTTCTCTGGAGTAACCCGTAAACCGAATGAACCTGTGATTGACATCAATAAACACATGGTCATCAAAACTGTTGACGGCCATGAGGGACGGACTCATAAAAAACATCCTGGACAAGAGTATGTTTAATTTGTCCCGTTCCAATATTTCTATATGTAATGCCTTGCTGCTCTTCATCCGTTCCTCCAACCTTTCAAGTCATGATTTCTATCCCCCTTTGCCTGCCGCATCATTTTTTCGCTTGTCTAAATTCCGTCAGGTAAGCAACAATACCTAACCTACCCACACATTTGCTGCTATGGCAACTGAGCATGAGAGTTTGCCGGTCACACTGCCCACGCTTCTTAAGTTCTGATATTTATTAACAAGAACTTACTTTTTCGTTCGGATAAGTATAAAGAAGATCGAATCGTTCGTCAAGGGAAAGTGACCACAATGGGTGTTATACGCTGGCTTCTGCCATGGTGGGTGGCCCAAGCGGGTGAAGATAAAAGGGGGGTAAGGTTAAAACTCAGCAGAAAGGAAACTACGGATCTGGGCATAGGTAAAAACAGGACCATCTTTACATACGTATATATTTCCAATGTTGCATCTTCCACATTTACCTATACCGCATTTCATTCTCATCTCCAGGGTGGTTATTATCTGATCATGGGTAAACCCCAATTTTTCTAACGATTGTAGTGTAAACTTTATCATTATGGGAGGACCACAGGTAATTGCCACAGTATTTTCTGGAGAAGGACCTATCTCTTCTAAAACCGGCGGGATAAGTCCCACTCTGCCAGTCCAGCTCTCATCTCCCCTATCCACAGTGGTGTACATATTGACTCTATCATCTTTGTCCCATGCCTCTAAATCATATTTGAAAGAGAGGTCTGCTGGGCTTCTTGCCCCGTACAGGATAACTATGTCCTTGTAAATATCACGGTTATCAAGGACATTCCAGATCAAAGACCTCAGAGGCGCCAAACCAATGCCTCCACCAACAAAGACAAGGTTCTTCCCCTGAATCGAATCTAAAGGAAACCAGTTCCCGTATGGTCCCCTAAAACCTATCTCGTCTCCTTCCTGGAGTTCATGGATAGCCTGGGTTACCTTTCCTACCCTCATTACACTAAATTCTAAGTGGTCCATCCTTGTGGGACTTGAAGATATACAGAAGGTGGCTTCTCCTACCCCAAATACAGAGTATTCAGCGAACTGTCCGGACTTAAATCCAAATTGAGCCTTCTGGGTTTCGTCCTTGAAATTAAAATGAAAGGTCTTAATATTCTGGGTCTCCTCGATTACCTTTTCAATTTTCATTACATGAGGTATATAAACATTGTCACCTTCCATCAACGAATCTCCTTTATCCTTTTCAACCGCAACCATCATGGACTATAGTTCCCATCGAAGAATACGCTTTTCTTCTGGATTCTGACTCCTGAATTCTCTCGGAATTTCAAGTCCCAATTTTATCGTGATAGAAATTCCGAGACGTTAAACTAAAGCTCCTATATCCCACCTATTATCTCTGTAACATCCACATTCACAGGACATTCTCTTATGCACCTTCCGCATCCGGTACAGGCTATGGCACCGAAATTCATCGGGTAGTATTCAAACTTATGGTGATACCTCTGTCTCATCCGCCTCCATTTTTCATGACGGGGGTTCTCCATAGGCATTCTGGTAAACAATGGGAACTTACAGCTATCCCAGTTCCTTACCCTTTTGCCCTCCTTCTTCCTATTTTCATCATTTATATCAAAGCAATGACAGGTTGGGCATACATAGGTGCATATGCCGCATGCCATGCATTTCTTTGATACCTTCTCCCAATACGCCCTGTTTTCAAAATTTGACCTCATCCTCTCCTGTAGCCCGGATAAGTTTATCTCTCTGGTTATTCTCTCTTTTGCCGATTTCCTCAGCTCTCTTGCCTTCGACTCTTCCTCACTGCCGGCATCAGAAAGCCCACTCATCCTGGACAGGAGATTGCCCCCTTTATCGGATATAGCTTCAATTAAAAGATCCTCTCCTGTATCCGTACACAATATATCTACATCTTCAGACTGCCCTGGAGAGATATCCAGGGAGGCGCAAAAACATGTATCGCAAGGCTCGTTACAGCCCAAACCAATAAGAAGACTATTTTCCCTTCTTCTGAGGTAATAAGGATCCCTATAGGTATCGGCAAATAACATATCTATGATCTTTAAAGCCCTGGCATCACATGGCCTTATGCCAAATATAATCTGCTGCCCCTTATCAGGCATTAACTCCTCTATCTCGTATCCCTCTTCCCCCTTACGAAAACGAAACATCTCCTCTACAGGAGGGAAAAAAAGGGCTTTGGGGGGTATAACCGTATTCTTATACCAGTCAAGAAAATCCGTATTTTCACCATCCCAGGGGCCGAAAACTACCTGTCCTCCTGATCGGGAAGGCAAAACTACTGCATAGTCCTTACTCAGTTCCCTGAGAAACGCATTCAGTTGGTCTTTTTTGATCCTCTTATAACCCATAGTTATCTCTCTTATTTAATAAATTCCTCTGGATCTGTAGCCTCATAATGGGTAAAGACCGGGAAAGCATCCTTGTCCACACCTGTCTCATGATTGAAAAGGCCTTTGACCTCTTCCACCATCTTCCTCTGCAAACTTCTCAAAGGGATGCCCACAGGGCACGACCGTTCACATTCTCCACAGTCTGAACACCTCCCTGCAACATGGAGGGTTCTTATCAATTGGAATACGAGATTGTCCTGCCAACTTCCATACGTAGTAATCCATTGCGGTATGTTTACATCGACAAAACATCTTTCGCAGAAGCATGCAGGGCAGACATTTCTGCAGGCATAGCAGCGAATACATTTACTGAACTGTTCTTTCCAATACCTCCATCTCTCCGGAGCATCTGTATCTTCAAATTCTTTTATCTTCTTCAGGCTCTTTTCTATCTCAATCCTTGGAGATACTTCACTGCCTAAGAGTATGTCGTATTCGAGAGGGGTTGGATACTCACACCCAAAACACTTGTCAAATATCACATCTCTAAAGGGAACTGTTTTTTTTGAACCATCCATTTGTACAATAAGGTTATCGCCTTCCTTATCTATCTCCTTTGCCTGATCAATGTCTGCACCGATTTGTTCCCCTAATTTCTTTATATCAACCACTCCCTCGCAGGGGACTCCCAATATTACCATGTCATCCCTGTTTACTTTGTTATCCTGCATCAGACTAACAAGAGACCGGGAGTCACAACCCTTTACCACTATTCCCAACTTCCCTTTTATCTCAGTAGGGTATCTGCTCAGATTGTTTGCTATAAAAGGATTAATAACCAGACTTTCAATATCCTCTTCTTTATTCGTTATCAATGGGGAAGTTCTAAACTTAACGGTTCCATTTCCGTACCCCACTATGTAGTCAACTTTACCTTCCTTTAAGAGCTTCCTGGCCTCTTCCTTTAATCTATTCTCCATCTCTTATCTCATCCTTAAAAAGTCTGTTGGGACCTACCTTCCTCACTCCCTCCACAAATTCCTTCACTACCTGAGCCATTTTAGGTCCTTCAGATGCAGCAACCCAGCTAAACTGAACCCTCTCCGGTTCAATCCCCACGTATTCAAGGAGCTTCCTGGTCACTGCAAATTTTCTTCTTGCATGAAAATTCCCAGACTGATAATGGCAATCTCCCGGGTGACAACCAGAAACCAAAACGCCATCAAGTCCGTTTTGCAGTGCCCTTAGAATAAACATAGGGTCTATCCTTCCAGAACAGGGAACTCTTATGATCCTTATGTTATGGGGATATTCCATACGAGCTGAACCGGTCAGGTCTGCGCCAGCATAACTACACCAGTGACACAAAAACCCCACTACCTTTGGTTCCCATTTTGTCTCTTCCATAGCACAACCTCTTTATCTGCAATTCAGACACTGGACTTCAGACACCAGACTTTTGTATATCTGCTATCTGCCATGCCTTTGTCTTTGTGTAATCTCTGGCCACTTTCTCCCCTTCAGTCTGTTGTCTAATGTCTGTTGTCTATAGTCTGATGTCTGAATCACAGAGCTACTGCCATCAACTCCTCAAAAATCTGTTCGTCGGTCATCCCTTTCAGCATAATACAGGAAGACCTGCAGGTAGAAACACATGCCCCACACCCATGACACACGCTTTCCAGTACCTTGAGCTGCTTTTTCCTGGTTCCATCCCGCAGGGTAATCTCTTCTTCCTGGATAGCTTTGTAAGGACAGACCTCCATACATGCCTTGCACATAGAACAGACAGAGGTATCTATAGTTGAGACGAGCGGCTCCATCGACAGAAAGTCACCGCTGAAAAGGGCCGCAACCTTCACTGCAGCGCCGCTGGCAGCAGCAACAGTATCTGGAATATCCTTCGGAGACTGACAGGCGCCTGCCAGAAAGACGCCGGATGTGACCGTTTCAACCGGAGCCAGTTTTGGGTGCAACTCCGTGAAGAATCCAAACTGATCATAAGGGATACCCAGGATTTTGGCCAATTCCTTCGAATCGTGGCGCGCAGTTATCGCCGTAGCCAGCACAACTAAATCCGCCTCTACCTCTACCTGGCTGCCTGCCAGGGTATCTGCCCCTTTAACTATTAATTTATCCCCTCGCTGGTAAATCTTTGAGACCCTTCCTCTGATATACAACGCACCGTATTGTTCCATTGTCCGCTGCACAAACTGCTCATAGTTCTTCCCCGCTGATCTGATATCCATATAGAAGATATTCGTCTGAACATCGGGGATATGTTCCTTAAGCAATACCGCATGTTTCGCTGTGTACATGCAACACACGCTGGAACAATAAGGAAATCCCTTTTCAGGATCCCGAGACCCAACACACTGGATGAAGACAACATTCTTCGGTTCCTTGCCATCTGACGGCCTGAGTATATGTCCCCCTGTGGGGCCGGCCGGGCTTATCAGCCTCTCCAGTTGGAGTCCGCTAATAACATCCTTAAACCTTCCACCACCATACTCACCGTAGACACTGGCATCGAAAAGGTCGTACCCCGTTGCCACCACAATGGCACCAAATTTATCTTCAATGACCTCGTCTTCCTGTTCGTAATCTACTGCCCCTGCCTGACAGAGCTTCTGACAAATCTGGCATTTACCCTTGGTAAACATCCTGCAGTTTACCTTATCGATCACAGGTACATTCGGAACAGCCTGAGGAAAGGGGATGTATATGGCCTTTCTCATGCCTGTCTCCATATCGAATTCACTGGGAACCTTTACAGGGCATTTCTGATAACAGGTTCCACATCCTGTGCACTTCTTCATATCAACGAGACGGGCCTTTTTGCGAATCCTTACATCAAAGTTGCCTATATATCCACTGACTTCTTCAACCTCTGAATAAGTAAGTATCTCTATATTTTCGTTTTGGGATGACTCCACCATCCTGGGTGTAAGTATTCAGGCAGAGCAGTCTAAGGTAGGAAATGTCTTGTCCAGTTGCGCCATTCTCCCGCCAATAGTCGGAGTCCTTTCCACTAAGGTGACTTTGTATCCAGCCTTGGCGATGTCTATGGATGCCTGCATCCCGGCAATACCTCCACCGATTACCAGTGCCTTTTTAAAAACCGGGATGGAAAACCGGGTAAGAGGCTGGTTCTTTCGAACCTTGGCTACAGCCATCTTGATCAGGTCTTTAGCCTTTTCTGTTGCGAATTCTTTGTCTTTATGTACCCAGGAACACTGCTCTCGAATATTGGCCATCTCGAGTTTGTATCTGTTCAGGCCGCCTGCCTCTATACACAACTGGAATGTTCTCTCATGTAATCTGGGAGAGCAGGAAGCTACCACTATTCCGTCCAGGTTGTGCTCTTTAATGGCATCCTTGATGATCTTCTGCCCTGGATCAGAACACATGTACTTGTATTCTGTTGCGAAGGCCACCCCATCTTCTTTGGCCAACTCGGAAGCTATCTTTTCTACATCTACCGTGCTTGAGATATTGACACCGCAGTGACAGATAAATACTCCAATTCTTGACACAGTGACACCCCTTCTTTGACGGCTTCGTAAAAAATCCATCTGCGGGGTTCCCTGCCTGTGCCCTGCACGCAGACAGGCGCTGCATCCTCAGTCATTGCAGCGTACAGGTAAGTACGCCTCATTCCTTCGGATTTGCGCGCCTTGCATCTGGAGCTTTTTACTGTGCCGTCTGATTTTTGACTTTTTACGACTTCATCTTCTTTAGATTGAGGACTTTGAAGGGATACTTTTCCAAAGTCCTTTTTTCAGATCAAATCCTTTTGTTTTAATAGATTCTTTGCGCTAACAATATGCTTATCAATCCCAAGTTCCTTATAGCCCATTCCCATAGCTATACCCATCAACTCGGAGATAAATAAGACAGGTAAGGAATAATTAACACCATACTTTGAGGCTATCTGTGACTGTCTCATATCCAGGTTGGCAAAACACAAAGGACAGGCAACAATAATGCAATCCGCGTCAGCAAACCTGGCAGCTTTTAGAATTTCGTTGCTCAACCTCAAGACAATATCCGTTCTATCCAGGGCAAAGCTGGCGCCACAGCACTCCGTTTTGTGAGACCAATACCCTGTTTCTGCCCCCAGTGCCTCTATAATCTCCTCCATTATAGTAGGATTTTCTGCGTCCGGGTCAATAGACACCAGCTTTGGGGGTCTTGTCAAAAGGCAACCATAATATGATAAAGCCTTTAAACCCGTTAAAGGCTTTATCACACTTTCCTTCATCTTCTCTACACCAAACTCCTTCGAGATAAGATCGAGGAAGTGGATAACCTTAAGAGTCTTATTATAAGGCTCTCCAACTATTTCGCTTATTCTATTCAATATCTCAGGAGCTTTTTTCAGTGTCTCATGGGCAACTTTAAGGCGATTGTAACAGGCGGAACAAGTGGACATTATGCTATCCAGACCTTGTTTCTCGGCCAGTACCAGATTTCTGAAGGGTAATGCCAGGGCGAGTTCTTCACTGGTAGCGTGGGCTGGCGAGGCACCACAACAGTTCCAATCTCTCACTTCTTCCAGTTTCAATCCTAATCTCTCACAAACCTTCTTTGTAGAAATATCATATTCCTTGGCCGTACCATGAGAGGAGCAGCCTGGATAATATCCATATGCCATAATCTATTCCCCTTTGCCCAAAAACGCCCTTGATCTCTCAAAGATACTCTTCATAGCATCCGTACCTTTTATTTTATCACTGGAAAGGGAGATCTTTCCCTTCATAAATAACTTCCGGCCTATATCAGCATCCTTAAAAAACTGCTTGGTTTTTAAGTTATACACCATGGCCAAATGCGTCTCCTGCAATCTTCCCTTATCCTTTATACAGTTCAAGAAAATATCATTGAAGTTCACTACACTTGGTTCCTTAGATTGATAACCCTCTTTGCGAGCAAGTATCCTCAGGGTATCCATAATCTTGGCGATGTCCACCCCTTTCGGGCAACGGGTTGTGCAGGTTTCGCAAGCGGCACACAACCAGGGTGTCAGAGAATTCAAAACCTCTTCTTTCAGTCCCAGTTGAATCAATCTCATTATCTGATTTGGGGTATGGCTCATCTCCATCACAATGGGACAACCAGCAGTACACTTCCCGCACTGATAACAGGCATATATATCCACATCACTGAGTTGAGATATGGCTTCCCCAAAATTTCTTACATCGGCATTTAATTGGTATATCATTTTCCAACTCTCTTCTGTTAAACTAAAAGTAACCGTTCACGGTTGTCGGTTCACAGTTCACGCTTTTTTCATCTGAAGCAAAAAGGGATACTTAAAAAAACCCCTAGTAGACTTTAATTAGTTCGCCCTGAAAAATGCCTGCCTGTAGGCAGACAGGAAAAATTTCCTTTGGAGCGAACATGAGCAGGATTTTTGGGGCACCCATCTTGACGAAGCGAAAGATAAGCATTTTCAGGTGTTTGAGCCTTAAGGGCGAGTTTCTGAAAATGCCTGAAGCGAGTCATAGATGGGTCAAAAAACCTGCACTAGAGAGCAGAAAAGGGAATTTTTCAGTGTGAACTAAATTAGTAACACGCAAGTTATGTGTCGTCAAGTAAAAAATGAACATTCATTCATTTTTGCGTTCTAATTCCACCTATCCTTCACTTGAAAATCAGGCAGAAAACCGCCATCAACCTCGTCGGGGTACTGGACCCATCCATTTTCAAAGCCCCTTGATTCCAGGGCGAAGTGGTATTCCTCAAATTCTTCATTGGTTAGTCTTCTTCCCAGGTCATCACTATCCAATGCCTTATGCCTGGGAAAGTACTGTCCCATAAGACTTATAGAGATGTCTATCCCCAGTTCTCCAGCAACCATATCTAAAAGGGAAAAGGATTCTGCGCCATTTCCTGGAAGTACCAAGTGTCTTACAATAATACCTTTTTCTCCAATATCCATATTGTTAACTTTAAGATTACCAACCTGCCTCTTCATCTCTTTCAAAGCCGGGATGTTATACTCCAGATAGTCCTCTACCCCAGAATAAGAAGAGGCAGCTTTATTACTTCCGTATTTGGCATCAGGAAGGTATATATCTATTATTCCCTCTAGTAATTTCAAGGTCTCTACTCTTTCATAACCGTTTGTATTATATACAATCGGTATCCTTAAGCCACCGGCTTTTGCCGTTGAAATAGCTCTTACTATCTGGGGTAAGTACGGTGTTGGTGTCACCAGGTTTATGTTATGGCAACCAGAATCCTGGAGTGAAAGCATCCTTTTTGAAAGATATTCAGGAGTCATTTCTTCCCCCATCCCCAGTTGGCTTATCTGATAGTTTTGGCAGAAGCTACATCTCAGGTTGCAGTGACTGAAGAATATTGCACCGGAACCTTTGTTTCCTGAAATTGCCGGCTCTTCACCGAAGTGGGAAATCACCTTCGCCACCTTCAAATTAAATCCGGCATTACAATAACCCAACTGGCCGACTCTCCTGTTGACGTGGCATTGCCTTGGACATAAAGCACAATCTTCCAATATCCTATAAAGGGCATCAACTATAGATTCAAACATATGGAAACCTGACAACCCCCATAAAACATAAATGGTCTGGATTTAATTTGACAGCAATTAATCTTATTATATAATGATCCCTTAATGAAAACAAAGATATTTTTAGTGCTCAGCAGGTTCTCCAGGGGGAACCATGAATCTGAATGACGTATTGAACCGCCAGATAGAAATTCAACCCAATAAGAACTTTCTCTTCTTCAAGGATGATGAAATTTCTTATAGCACTTTTGGTAAAAGGGTCAATAGTGTGGCATCTGCATTAAAAAAAGAAGGCGTAAAAAAGGGAGACCGGGTGGCTTTATTCCTCAACAACTGCCCTGAATTTCTCTATAGTTGGTTTGGGATAGCCAAGCTGGGTGCAATTATGGTCCCCATAAACGTGGCTTTTAAAGAAAGAGAGGCTTCTTATATATTGGACCACTCCGAGGCAAACACATTGATTACGGAGCCTGGCCTCTATCAAGACATCATTCAGAAAAAACGAAGGCATTTTCCCCATTTAAAGGCTGTTTTCTGTGTAGGAAATAAGGAGTATCCGGAGATAATCAATTTCTCCCTGATTATAAACGAGGAAAGCATCCGAGTACCGGAAGAAAAACTTACAGGAGAAAATGTTCTCTCCATCATGTATACCTCAGGGACAACAGGTGAACCAAAAGGGTGTGTATTAAGCCATTTCCATTATATATCCTTTTCAGAGGTAATAAAAAACAACCTTCTTGTAACACCTGAAGACCGTTTTATCTGTGTTCTTCCACTCTTCCATATCGGTGCCCAAGTGGTTATCACTATGACATCTTTAATCAGTGGTGCAAGTCTTGTCCTCATAGACCGTTTTCACCCACGGCAATTCTGGGAGCAGGTATATCAACACAAGGTTACGGTATTTCACTGTATAGGGGCAATCCTTGCCTTTTTGGACAAATTGCCGGTCACAGAGGATGAAAAGAACAATACCCTTAGAGTTGCGTTAAGCGCTGGGCATCCTGAACTTGCAGAACGTCTGGGCAAGAGATGGGGATGTAAGATGCTTCAAGACTGGGGAATGAGTGAAGGGGGGATAACCATCGAGCACATCAATAGTCCCCATAAAAAGGGCTCATGCGGGAAACCCCAGGGTCCCAATGAGATCAAGATATTCGACAAAGATGACAGAGAAGTCCCCACAGGCACAGTAGGTGAGATTGTTATGAGAGGACCTATGGTCTTTAAAGGTTATTATAAAGACCCAGAGACTACCTCAACCTCAATGAGAGGGGGATGGTTCCACACAGGGGACAATGCCTATAGAGACAAGGACAACTTCTTCTATTTTGTTGACAGGAAAAAGGATATTATAAGAAGGAGCGGCGAAAATATCCCCTCTCTAGAGGTAGAAGAGGTGATCCGATCTCATCCAAAGGTAGAGGAAGCGGCTGTCGTTGCATTTCCTGATGAGCTTCGGGGCGAGGAGGTAAAGGCATATGTTATCCTTAAAGAGGGAGAGACCCATAAAACCGTACCTCCTATGGGGCTGATTCAGTTCTGTGAAGAAAGGCTGGCATATTTTAAGGTTCCCCGATATATTGTATACAGAACAGATTTTCCAAGAACATTGACCCACCGTGTAAAAAAGGATGAGTTGAGAAAGCTTCGGGAAGATCCAGGAGAATTCTATTTCGACAGGAGAAAAACAGAATGACATTGAGGGTATATAACACGCTGACAAAAACCAAAGAGGAATTCGAACCTTTACAGAAAGGCAAAGTGGGGATGTATGCCTGTGGAATTACGGTATATGACCTATGCCATATCGGTCATGCCCGTTCAACAATTGTCTTTGATGTCATCTTCAAGTATCTCAGGCACAAGGGCTATGATGTGACCTATGTGAGAAACTTCACAGACGTGGATGACAAAATAATCAACAGGGCAGGAAGCGAAAAGGTCAGTTATCAGGAGATCTCCGAAAGGTACATAGAAGAATTTAACAAGGATATGCAACTACTGGGGATTGCCCCCCCAACCGTAGAGCCAAAGGCAACAGACCATATCCCGGATATGATAAAGACCATAGAGAAGCTTATTGAAAACGGATATGCGTACAGGATAGAAGATGACGTCTTCTTCTCAGTAAGCAAATTCCAGGGGTATGGAAGGCTTTCAGGAAGAACCATCGAGGAAATGTATGCAGGTGCCAGGGTGGGAATAGATGAGAGGAAGGAAAACCCCATGGATTTTGCCCTCTGGAAGGCAAGCAAACCAGGGGAGCCTTCCTGGGACAGCCCCTGGGGAAAGGGGAGACCTGGCTGGCATATAGAATGTTCTTCAATGAGCCAGAAGTATCTTGGAGAGACATTTGACATACATGGTGGTGGAAAGGACCTCATCTTTCCTCACCATGAAAATGAGATAGCTCAATCGGAGGGGGCTACTGGTAGACCTTTTGTCAAATACTGGGTGCATAATGGCTTCGTCAATATTGACAAAGAAAAGATGTCCAAATCCCTTGGAAATTTCTTCACCATAAAGGAGATACTTGAGCGATACCATCCGGAGGTGATTCGCCTTTTCCTGCTCTCCAATCATTATAGAAGCCCTGTAGATTTCTCTGACAAAAACATAGAAGAGACCAAAAAAGGGCTGGATAGAATATACACTACCTTAAAAAATATAGATGCCCTTACGGGGAGCCAAAACGAGGATAAGAGTCTCCCATTGGAGAATCTGACTAAAAGAGAGAAGGATTTATACGAAACGTTATCCGGTCTCTCTGTAAAATTTGAAGAGGCAATGGACGATGATTTCAATACCGCCCTTGCCATCGGTCACATCTATGAAGGGGTAAGGGTCCTAAACAGATATATAAGCGATAAGAGAGGATTCGACAGGTCACCAAGCTCCATTAGCATATTGAAATACGGAAGAGAGACATTAAAAGAGATTGGCTCTGTTCTTGGTTTATTCAACACAGACCCGGAGAATTATTTTGAGAAACAGAGGCTAAAAGGGATATCTGAGATAGAGATAGATGAGAAGGAAATCCTTAGTTTGATAGAAGAGAGGGTGAAGGCAAGATCCGAGAAAAACTGGACTCTGGCAGATGATATTAGAAATCATCTCTCTGAAAAGGGTATTATCCTGGAAGACAAACCTGAAGGCACGATCTGGAAGATAAAGAACTAAGCTCTGTCTTCTGACCCATAAACCCTACGTTTTTATAATACTATTGTAAAATTGCATTGCAATTTTACAAGATATTGGAAGTAAAAATGGCGGAGAAATGGGACAGAAGATGGGAACGACCCATGCGTTCGTTGAGCGATTCTGATCGTATTCGGGTGGATAGGATGTTTGGTATTTACAGGGGTAAAAGGGCATATAACTTTGGCAGCATTGATGTTCTGCCGGTGCAAGATTTCTTGAGATTGCTATATCAGGGAGAAGTTTTTTAAAATCTGCCCGCATTCTGGGCTACCAGAATGCAATATATATATGCAATATAGCATTAATTTTGCAATAAATTATTCGAGGTTCAATGAATGTTTATGACACTATTAAGATTGTAAGTAATCGAAAACACAAGTAAATATAACTTGGTAAAATTACAAGATTCCGCCAAATTCCGATTGACAAAAAAATATTTACAGGTTTAGAATTTTTACAAAATATAAACAGCAGTTTAATTATTGTTCGACGGGAGGAAACAGATATGACCAGTAAAAAGAAGAAAAGAAATATCACCGCTGCTGATAGGCAGGCTAAGTCGAAAAACCAGTCACGTTGCGGTTTGTGTGGTAAAACCACAAATCTGACAAAGACAGAATGCTGTGGTAATTGGATTTGCGACGATGAGGATCAGTATGTCATGTTCTCATACGCGCGAAACAGTTGCTCTCGGAATCACCGTCGATACACCCTTTGCGGATACCACCATGTTGAAGGACACGCTGGAGACTGGAAGGACTGTCCTCAATGCAGAGAAGATATTGAAACGGAAATGTATGTTTATTATGGGACAAATGAATACAATTTTGAAAAGCTGGAAAATCCACCAGACTATGAACCAACTAAATGTTCCAAGTGTGGGGTTGTGATCAGACTAGGTACAGAAGGCTTCACGCAAAGCGGAGATGAGTACTGGTGCGAAGCGTGCGGTGCAAAAGAGATGGAGAAGATAATACGTCGAACCAAGGCATCCAGCCGACGTCCTAAAGGCCGCGGCTGATGCCCATCGTGGAGCCTGTAGGGAAACCCCTAGATATCTCCAATAAACACTTTTATATATGGCAGATTTATGATACTATCACTGCAATAATATGAGGTCAAACCGTTTAATCTTTTGACAAAGACATAAGATGAAAAAACTTTTAATTGATAATTGGAGACCTATGGGAATCTATCGGTTTACTCTCCTTTTTGGAGTGGTATTAACACTTTTGCTTTCTTTCCCCAACCCGACGTTCGGTATCCCTCTGGAAGAAATAGTTGCTAAGGTTCAAGGGGTTTATCAAAGAACAAAGGACTTTAAAGCAGAGTTCATTCAGGAGTCTACCCTGAAATCCCTTAATAAGACTCAAGTGGCAAGAGGGAAAATATACTTTAAGAATCCAGGTAAGCTGCGTTGGGATTATTATCACCCTACTAAACAGGAGATTGTTACAGATGGGAAGACCCTTTGGATGCATATATCTCAGGATAAACAGGTTATGATAAGTGAACTGTCAAAGGTATATCGCTCGAATACTTCTACTTTTTTCCTGTCTGGGATGGGAAATCTCAAGAGAGATTTTGATATCCAATTGGTTCAGCCGACTCTCAACAACGAAGAGAAGGGCTACCTGTTGAAACTCGTCCCTAAAGAACCCCAGTCGAATCTTAATGAGCTGTTTCTTTTGGTAGATAGAGTTACCTTTCAGGTAGCGGAGACCTATTTTTACGATTTTTATGGAAACATTATTCGAATTAGATTCAAAAATCCTGTTATAAACCGAGGATTGTCAGATTCAATATTCGTCTTCACCATCCCTAAAGGTGTTGATGTTATAGAGCCTCCTCAGATGCCTCAGAATTGATATAGCCTTCATATACTAAACCTGTCGAGATGTAAATCATTAAGGGTGGCATATTCCTACTTTCCAACATAAGAAATCAAGAGAAGGTGATGGTTTTTATTGGTAGAAATTATTAGAATGAATTGGTGATAAAAGTGGCTGAAAATGAAGAGTTTTACAAATCGTCTCCGTTTTTACAAAGTCTATTTGATGATAAAGTAGAATTATTGCCATCAGTTAATGAATTATTTGAATTAGAATTAGCCTATTTGGAGTATAATTGTTTACCAAAAAGCGATTTGTTGAATAGGTTAGCCTATTTTAAATCTGTTGATGGTAAATTCGCGAAGCATTTTTTGATGTATAACCATCCTGCCAGATCGCTTACAGATAATCGATCAGCAAACACAAAGGCTTATTTTGAAAATGGATTATTTTCAACAGGGTATGCAACACATGGACTGTTTCCTTATCGTGGGAAATTCCATCCTCAGTTGATTAAGGCGTTGATTAATATTATTGGAATAAAAAGAGGGGAAACTATTTTAGATCCTATGTGTGGTAGTGGAACTATGAATATTGAATCCGCATTGATGGGGATAAATTCTCATGTAATCGATTTAAGCCCATTTTGTCTACTTATGACAAAGGTAAAGTATGATAGTTTATCTATAAATATTGAATTATTAAGGGGGATTTCTAGTAAATCGGAGCAGTTATTTAATTTCTTTAGCGTTGGCGAACTCCAAAGACAATTGCAAAAAATTGAAGACATCGAAAAATTGAAGGTTTATGAATTGGCTTTATTGGCCTTTTTAGATTCTCTTGGATATTCTAAAAGAGTAGTTAAAGCTAGCCATAGTCAGCTTTTTGCAAAGGTTCTAAAGAGATACGAAGATACGATTATTGATTTTATCTCAAACAATTCTAAATACATAAACAACTTGGGATGTGTCAACATTTTAGAAAATGCCACCGCAACGAAAATGCCATTGGAAGATAGTTCAATTGATGGAGTAATCACATCACCACCTTATTCGTTTGCCATTGATTATGTGAAAAATGATGAAGCTCAATTAAGCTTTTTAGGTTATGATGTTAATGAGTTGAGAAATAAAATGATCGGGTTAGTTGGTAAAAATAAAAATGATCGGTTAGAAAATTATTTTAAGGATATGGAATCTGTTTGTTCGGAAGTGTCAAGGGTGCTGAAAAAAGATAAATATTTTGTGATGATTATAGGGTCTAATACGAATCAAACCGGGGGTATCAGGTTGGAAAGTAAGATAATAGAATCCTGCAAAAGGCATGATTTGAGATTGGTTAAAAGCATTTTAAAGCCTATAAAGGGGATGCGAAATACAATGAAAGATGAGTATATATTATTTTTTCAAAAGAGGTAGATAAATGAGAAATACTCAAGAAAAATTTGATACCATTATTACAAAAAATACCTTTTATTTTTACAACCAAGAATTCGAGGAAATATATGAAGGATATGTTAATTCAATTAAACACCGATTTTCGCAGAGCTTTAACCGTCATTTTGGGATAAGATTTTGTTGCCTCTGTCATTGGAACTTCAACTTCAGTTTAGCGCCATCAAGCCAGGAAATCGTCTGTGGCAGGCGCTGCCAGGG
>Ga0210056_1000128_pt1 | contig 53033 bp, 53 predicted proteins | sample CryGeyCG2014_080_2_FD_183965 | JGI IMG/M metagenome (GOLD analysis project Ga0210056, IMG submission 183965) | Groundwater microbial communities from aquifer - Crystal Geyser CG07_land_8/20/14_0.80 (SPAdes) (version 2) | ecosystem: Environmental > Aquatic > Deep subsurface > Groundwater | place...
TCGCGAATCGTAATTTGTTTCAATCCACGCTCCCGCACGGGGAGCGACTGTATTCCTGTAACCTTTTAAAATTCAACTAATTTTTTCTGTATTTTTGCGGACGACACTTTCTCGCCCATAAAATTGTCTGCTCTTGACTCCATAGCCTCTAAATGCATTAGTAATTTCAACATGTTATCCTCATTGCGAATCCCTCGGCAAAACTGGGTGACCTTCAGGTTCGCAGACCACTTTTAAATAATTAACGGTCCCTCCTGATCGAAGGCCTTCTTAGCGCCTATATGTTCAACCCGTCTTTTCCAATTTGAACCGAGAAAATAAAACCGCAGACTATCATCCTCCGGATCAATTTCATCAATCAGCCTTTGGCGAAGAAATGCCCATTGTGCCGGATCTACAATGCACTCAAAAACCGAAAACTGAACTCTTTGCCCATAATCCTCGCAGGCCTTTGCTACACGATGCAAACGCCTTGATCCGCCAGGTTTCGAGGCAGCCACATCGTAGGTCACCAGCACAAACATAGCTCACTTCTCCTCATTTCCAGATAAACGGTGGGTATCCATCCATGTCTCCCCGCAGATAACGGGCAAATAACATGGCCTGAATGTGAAACAACAATCCAATCGTTATCTTCTCTTCGATAAAAGGGTGCATGATCTCTTCCTGCTTCCGGTTCTGATAAGAAACCAAAACTTCCTTCCGCGTTTCATCGGACATTGTTACGGCACCGGTATCTGCTTTTTTGAATCCTTTTTTTTGAACCTGTTTCAGGTTAATCAATGAAAGGGTTAACCTGTCGGCAATAAACGGCCTCAATTCCTCCATCATATCCAGCGCCAGACCTGGCCGGCCAGGACGATCACGGTGAAGAAAACCCACTGCCGGATCCAATCCCACAGTTTCAAGAGCCGAACGAACATCGTGCATGACCATTGTATAGAGGAAGGAAAGCAGACAATTCACATTATCGAGCGGCGGTCTGCGATTCCTCTCTTCGAATACGAAATCTTCCTTTTGAGCGGTAATGAGATGGTTGAAGACACTGAAATAAATGTGCGCCATATCGCCTTCCATTCCCCGCAGCACATCAAGATTATCTTCTGATTTGATACGGGTTAACGTTTTGCTCAATCGTTGCGATGCCCTGCTTATCGCTTCAGTATCAATTTTGTCAGAATGATCTCTAAGCGCTCTTTGTAACACCGTGCGGCAGTTAGCCAGCTTTCCGGTCAATAATGCTCTTGCGACCTCCGCTGAGGCTTTCAGATCATCAGCGCGCCTGTATTGCTCCCTGCGCAATAAAACATTCCCTGATACCGGACCTTGCACCCTTGCCAGGAATCGCCCATACTCTGACAAAAAACTGATACCCACACTGTTTTCAGCACAAAATCCCATAAGAAACGGACTGCAGGAGACATTCCCAAAGCAGACAATCCCACCTATCGTATGGACAGGAATGCGCAGCTTAATTTCCTTTTCCACTTTGACCACTACAGTTTCTCCCTCTTTCGAGAGATACGCTCCCTGGGTGGTTACAAAAAGTGTATTAAGATGTCTTTTCATACTCCCTCAACATGCTCCCTAAATAACGTTTTACTGAACTCCTTTTCCCAATAGTCTTTGGCATGCAAAGCTGAAAAAGGGAACAGTTATCACATTTCAGCTTATAAACCGGCCTGGGGGTTTCACCCGATGCGATCAGCTCGTGAACCTGTTTTGCAGTTTCCTCAGTTTCCCGCCTCAATTTTTCGTCAAAGATGACCTCGTGGCGGCGGTGGATTTTCCCATAATACAGAGCACCGCGCATAACTTCGAGCTCAAGCATCTCTTCAAGGCATAAAGCCTGAGCGCAGAGTTGCACCGCATCGCAGCTATCCGGCTTTGGTTTCCCCCGCTTGTACTCCACCGGAAATGGCTGCCATTTATTTTCACCAGGCACTCGATGAAACTCAATGACATCAGCTACCCCGCTTAATCCCAGCCGAAGCGAGCGGAGAGCAATCCCGCGCTCAATCCGCACCTCACCCCGGCTTTCCGAATCCTGCTCATGAACCCGTTCATGGAGGATGTGGCCTTCCGCCGTGAGGCGATTCTCCTCCCAGACTTGCTCTATGTGGATCAAAGCACATTGCCTTTCACAAAAAACAAAGTGCTGAAGAGCAGAAAGCATAATAAGATCATCTTCATTATAAGTCTTATTAGTCATATATTACCTATTTCCCGCTTTTACGCATTTGAGATCGGGTGCGATAGAGCCTTTCTGTGAAGCCACCTTCTTTTAAGAACTCTTTTTCCAAGGCGCGCAGTTGCTGATCGAGAAGGTAGTTTGCCTGGTGGATTACACAAATTAAAGTGTTTGCGGCAATTTCAGGAGGCGAAGCCTCCACGTAAGCCTTGTAAGTCATATAAGACCTATCCTTCCGATAGCAAAGTGCCCTGACCTCCTTTGCCTTTGGATGCTCCTTTCCCCAAAGGGGCAGCCCTTTTTGGCGAAGATAGTCCTGAAAATCCAGCAGCAATTCTTCCAAGCTTGCCCGCGCCACGCCAATGAGCTTGAGTTCGAATTTTTTGGAAGTACCTGAGGCCATGCTGCCTTCAGCAATGTTTTGCTTTCCGCTTCTGGCTGCCTGCACCATCTGGTCATGCGTGCGGGAGCGGCGGTCAATGAAGCGGTTGCAAAACACCACAGTGGCATCGTAAACAATTTCGGCCATCTGATAGGATTGCAGGGTTTGATAGCCGCCATGGGGCGGAATGAGCTGCTGGAATTCTTTTGGGTTAGTCATTCTGCGTTGTACCTTTTAAGGTTTCTTCTTCATGCACCAATTTTTTTAACTTGATGTTCAACGCTTCTAACCCTTCTTCATCAATGTGTATTTTGTAGTCACTGTAACTTCTTGCAGACTCATCTTTATTTTTCTTTCCCTCTCTCTTTTCCTCTCTAATTCTGCTAAATAATTTATGTGAAGGCGCATTGCCTCTTTTGGTGTCATGCGAGAAAATATAGAGCCCTTTCGTTGCCATCCTACCGCGAGCAGCAGCAGTATCGTTATTGAACATCCATTCCAAGGCTTCCCAAAGGTTTTCGAGATCATCCGATGAAACCGTGTATTGATCTGGATCATCTTTATTTGTCTTTGGTTTTAATGCAAAGTACGGATTGTAAAAACCATAAGCCACATATAATGCATACGGCACGGTGGGTTTACGGGCCATCTCGGTTTCTTTTCTCTTTTTATCTTCCTCTTTTGTGACTGCCTTTCTCGTGATGGCGTTATCGAGCCTGAAAATAGGATCGACCGACTTGGCAAAAGTTACCTGGAGCGGCCCACGCACCTGACCGGCGTTAAGGCCCGTTGAAAGAACGGCACCGAACATTCTTATGTCGTAATATTTCTCAATCATTTTCTTTTGAGTACTCATTCTGTCCTCGATAGTAAGAATGTCTTTGTCGACACTTTCTTTAAGCTTTGTTGCAACATCATTCAGCTTCTTTTTCAGTTCCTTATCTTCCACTTTGGCAAATGCCTTCTTTATCTCTTTTTCTTTCCGGGATTCTCCCAAATAGGTTAAGATATTTCCATCAAGGTCAAAATTTTCCGGACTTTCTGACTGAAACCATTCAATGATTTGTTCATCTTCCAGCGAGTATTGCGGTTGCTTCACTCCAACTTCTGCGGCAGCATCAGAAATAAGCCTGTTCAACGCCGTTTCGCTTTGTATAAAGATGGGCGTGCCCTTTGTAATCTGAAGATAGTCCCTAACTTTGCGCTTTAAACATACATCGGTAATAATGCCGTGCATGGTTTCAGGGTCAATGCGTGGCAGATTTCCAGCATCGGGATCGCCGTTTGGGTTGCCGTCCTCGACATCAAATAGCAATACAAAATCATGTCTTCTTGCGGGATCAGTATGAATATCATTGCTCATTTTCTTCCTCCTTATTGGTATTCTATTTTTTAGTAGGTCTTCCTTCACTAAACTTGGCCCGTTGATGATAAAAACCAAGCGAAAACTCGGCTTGTCCTTCCAGCGAAAGTGTTTTAGGATAGCCCCCTGTCTGATCAATAGTCGATTGGACTGATTCCATCAAGGCCTCCAAATCCATGTAGCCAAGTTGCTGCTTACGTATCTTGGGAAAGTGGTCAGTCGTAGCTCTTCTTATCAGTGTTCCAAAAACTGAAACCGGTGCGGATGAAGCAGAACCGTAGAACCTGTCGACGAGAGTGGTGTTTATTTTCCATCTTGATGCCCGTAGTTGCGCTTCTTCGAGAATCGATAGAAGCATGCCGCAAAGATACCCAGGGGTGTTTCGGTTTGTGTCAAGCGTTTCCATTTCTGTCATTCTCTCCTTTCTATGAGTTAAGAACATCTTTAAGGTTGCCATAACAACATGTTGTATATCCGGTTTCTCGAAAATCTTCATATTCCTCATGCACATCACAGCCGCCTCAAGAAGAGCGGATGGAGGCGGTTCTCCCAAATAAGCTGTTCTCAATAATTGACGGCTTATGTTGGGATTAGCTATCTCCACAGCTTTGTTCGGCGGCTTAGATATGTTCGAAGCCTCAATTGCTTTGAGAATGTCCGGTATTCCGAAACATCTTTTTTCTTTTCCATCGGGATCAATAATGCGCTGAGCATCAAGAAATGTCTTAAGGTTCTGCTGTAATTTATCGAGTGAAATATATATCCAGTCCCTAACCGCGATACGGCCTTTGTTGGGTGACAGTAAGAGAAGATAGAATGCGTTGTTCGCAATATTGATTGATGCATCCCTTCCTGTCCAGGGTGTGTTCAGCATATTTTCGAGATGCATTAGGTCTGGTGGTGGGGCGTCCTTCTCGGTTGAGTCGGTCCTGCTTATGACAAGGCTCAAGTTTTTCAATAATTCTGCCGGATCAATTGTAGTTTCCCCTACCTCCATGGGTTGCTCATCTTTTAACCAGAACAAAGCAAACTGATTTCGAGCTGAATCGGTATTGAGTTTCCCATCTTTGCGATCCTGAGTAATAATTTTGTAGTGAAGCTTATTGCCGGTTAGATAGTTCAGAGTTCTGGCTATAGTATCTCCGCATATAAAACACTGTCCTATGTGCGCTCTCTTGGACACTTCAGTCCCGTCTATGAAAGAAACAAAAGCGTCCTTATTATAAGAATGAAGTGGGATTGGCTTGTAGAGTTTTACTCCGGGCATACGCTTTAATAGTTGTCGCGGCTTCCCACAAATAGAACAATCTCCTTCAACCTCGTAATCTCGGGTTTTGGATTTTATTGAATTTGCCTGTAGCTCTTTTACCCAAAAAGCCTTAATATCGGGATGTTCAAACAAGTGCTTTCCAGAGAGCGTACCTGATTCAAGAACAAAAGACACCCAATCCTTGTTCATTATTTCATCGAAACGATTATCAGACCTTAAGATGCCTTCAGTTAATATTTCTTTAATTACTAAGATAGCTTTCTTCAATTCCACATCATTTACATCTTCATTCTGACTTATCTTCTCTAAGAGCGACATAAAGGCTGTATGCTTTTTGCCAGCATCGGTATCTATGCCATCTTTTTTTCGATCAATTCCAAAAACATAACCAGCCTCATCTGCAATCGGATGAGCTAAGTCTGTTCTTTTGGTTCTTCCACTCTTAGGGCGGGGCCTATTGATCTCTGCCTCTTCGATATAACATTCCAGTGGTGAAATTCCCAGAATATGGACAACCCACTTAATCGGTGAAGAATCAGAATATGTGTAATAACCTGCTGGAACGAGCTTCCCTTCGAATTCAAGCCACTCGCCGAGTTCAAGAATTTCCTTAAACATGGACGCCCTCCAATTCGTACAATTCACGATACTTATCACGAGGCACGGCCAGCACGTTGTTTTTAATGGTTGCATCGAAAAACAATGCGTGGGCGTACCCCCTCGCAACACGCTTTTCCTCACCTTTGTGACGATGGAAATCAATTTCTTTACGCTCGTCATTTTCTCTATATGCCGTATCGAAAAGCATCTGGCCCAAGGGAAGTTCTACTATTGCTTCGTCTGGTTCTTCTTTGCCCGTTGCCGGTTCAAACCACGCTGCAAACTCACGTGTGCCCAAATATGGTGTGTGATGACATTGGCCTCCCTCGAGCTTTCTCCTAAACTGCTCGATGTAACCAATTATGTTAGTGATCCCAGATTTAAGTATAATTTCTGCGGTAATAACATATTCCACTCTTTTTAAGATTAGACTCGCACGCTGTTGCCGCTTCCGTTCTATGACAATAGGTGTTTTGTCCTGACGATCTTCGATCTCATTCCGCATTATACTTATCTGTTTTATGGGTTTGAGTATTTTTATTTCCCTAATTTCCCATCGAAATTGCGGCTTCCAAAAAATTGCCTCCAAGACTCCCCTGGCTGCTGCCGGAGTCATAACAGGGTAAGTGCATCTCTCTACCTTTAACCCCGGATTGGTAAAGCAAGCATAGTCTCCGCCTACTTTGATTATGAAAGTTGCGGCATTCACATTTCACCTCCTACTGTATTAGATCGCTTGGATCATAGATTGCCGGAACTAATCCTTTCAGCCTGTCATACATGCCGAATGAAAGATATAAACCCTCCGATACTGGCTCAAGCCAACCTTCTGCCTTAAATTTCTGAACTTCATAGTCAAACATGTTAAGCAACAAAGGCTGCAACCGCTGCCATGTCCTTCTGCAAGGATGATATTTCCATTCTTTCAGCCTTTTTGTTGTAGACTCAGAATTAATCAAAACAGGAACTGTATTTTGCTCAATTAATCGGTATTCAGAATCAACGGTTGGATAATCAAGAACCTCTCGGTGGGATTGTATCTTTTTCTTGTCTGTATCAACGTCAGCAAAAAGCTTCTCAAAATATATGCGATACAGTTCAGGATTATGTAACTCGGCAATATCGCGTGGCGGCATCAATAGAAGTTTAGCTTTCTCAATCCCCGTTTTATAAGTACCTCTTGGTGTTCGTCCTTCCAATGGCTCAAATATAATGACACGTCCAGGTCGGTCTTGGGAAAGCTTTCCTTCCCTGTTACACCTTCCGGCAGCTTGAACAATCCTATCCAAAGGCCCTATTGCTCTATAAACTACAGGGAAATCAATATCAACGCCTGCCTCAATAACTTGGGTGCTAATGAGCCGGACGGGCAATCCGTTTTTGAGTCTCCTTTTCACTTCTCTTAGAACCAGTTTTCGATGTATTCCGCAAAGTAGAGTTGAAAGATGAAAAGCATCCTCCTTATTACCAAGAGCATCAACAAGAGATAATGCGTCCTTGCGGGTATTTAGCACAACCATGACCTGCTTTTCTCTCGATAGTTCGTCGGCCAATTCCTGCCAGGAAACCGGCTCTTTTCTCCGATGGTATTCAACCCGTTTAAGCCGTTTAAAGTGCTTCTGGTATATCTCTTTAGGAACTATCTCGCGAATCTGCATTCTGTGAAATGGCTTTAGATAATGGCTATCTTCAAATGCAGGTTGAGTTGCAGTGCAAAGAACAACAGAGACGCGATACCGTTCGATAAGCTCTCTCAATACGTCGAGTGTCGGGGTTAACAATTCCAGAGGCAAGGTTTGCACCTCGTCCAATACAATAACGCTTCTAGCAAGATTGTGAAGTTTACGCACCTTACCAGGCCTATTTGAAAACAGACTTTCAAATAGTTGTACAGTCGTTGTTACAATTAGAGGTGTGTCCCAATTCTCATGGGCAAGCCTCAACGAGATATGAGGGGCATCCTGATTTTCATTGGCAGGAATATTGACTTGGCTGTGATGTTCAAGCACCGCATCAGCTCCAAGAATTTTCCTGTATTCTCTGGCTGTCTGATCAATAATGCTCGTATATGGTATTGCGAAGACGATTCTATCCATTTTATTTTCGACCGCATGTTTCAGCGCAAAAGCCAAGCTGCTTCTAGTCTTTCCACCACCCGTAGGTACTGTCATGCGGTAGATACCTGGATTTCCGGTTGCCGCCTTTTCACAAAACTCATAGACTTCTTTACGAACCTGATTGACGATAGTTGTTGCGTTTACGGAACTTATGAACTCCAATTGATTAACAATGAATCTATCCCAAAGGTGCTCTATGCCCTGTTGCTTATGCCTCAAAATGTACTGATTTTCTTTGAAGTGCTTTTCTGTATTTAAATAATCGGCATCAACAAGCGCAGAGAAAACCATGCGAATGAACAATTCTCTTTGTGTGCGGGTCAATTTCGGTAGTGTTACTTTCGGCGGAGAAGGGAGTTTTTTTACATAATCAACAACGTGTTGGAATATCTTATGATTACTCTGCACATGTTCCTCTAGTCTCTGAGACAATGACCCCGGCTGATCGATACGACCATGATGTCCCGCAATCGTCAAAGCCATTTCTTTCCAGCGATCATCTTCTATGTTATGACTGAGTAGCCGATATGTTAGAACTGCCCCCCATATTGCATGAGGTACTTTTTCATGCCATTCGTTGTGTTGGCATGCCTTAAGATATTCTTGAAATTTAGGATTGCATTTCCCCAGATCGTGCCATAGTCCGATCCAGTACGCGAGGTTGCCCGCGCAGAATTTGTCTGCAAAGCCTTGTGCTATTTCGGCAACATCTCTGAGATGTTTATCAAGTAAGTGCCATTTGCCTTCATCATTTGGAGTGTGTGCGTATAGTTCAGACATTGTTTTTCCCGTGACAAAGCCCTGCCAGATAACCCCAGTCTTCAAATACCGAGGTAAACTCTCTGGCCGTCTCCGTCACATTTTCCAGGTGTTCCGCCAATTGCTGCCATTCCTCCGGCGGGCACCCATCTTTGCTATGGGCGTAATATTTCTGGGTCATAGTCTAACCCTCGAAAGGTTATCCATAGCTCCCCCCAGCCTCACAGAAACAGGAATTATCTTATACCCCCACTGACAATCGTCTCTATAGTTCAAAGTTAGCATTACCTTTAAAATCCAGGCTCACAAGCTTCCTGTAGTGAACAGAAAAAAGATGCTTTTCCTTCTCAGGGGAGCCATGGATGGCAACTACCTCTCCTATATAGAGGGTATGGTCGCCAGTCTCTAACTTATTAACTACCTTGCATTCATAGGCAATGGTTGATCCCTCAATAATGGGCGGAGAAACTACCTTTGATGCAACCGGTTTAAAACCGGTTTCTTTAAATTTATCCATCTCTTTCCCCGATTTTGTTCCACATATCCATGCCCCCTCTTTCTGCTCTTCAGAAGGGAAACAAAGGACAAATTCCTTACAGTGCTCGATGCACTCATGAGTATGTCTCGGATGTCCAATGGATACGGCTATCAATTTTGGCTCCCATGAGGTTATAGTCCACCAGGAAATGCCCATTATGTTAGGTTTTCCATCCCTATCAACGGTAGTTATAAGGGTATAGGGATATGGAGAGCCCAGCTCAATTGCCTCGTTCCAGGTTATCTCTTTCATTCTTGTTTCCTCCTTATTTGTGGTAATGTCAGGATATTCACAATGGAAATTACATGAAAAGACAGCGTGAATTAATCTGTGTATTTTAAAATTTAACAGGTTATCCGTGAATTTTCAATTAAAATATAAACCCTGTTTGTAAAATGCCCTGAGATTGGCATAATTGTCAATAAGACTCGGTTTCCCCAGATAATCTTATTTGTGGTTTATAGTTTTTTTTGTTACAATACTAAATATGATACTTGGAAAATGGAGATTTGAAACTTTGAAAAAGATAAAGAGGTTGCCAGATATATATAAAGCTATAACAATCACTATGGTTATTTTGTTTTTGGCTTCCGCTTCTACTGTTGCCGGCGATAAGAACGTAATAGTGATAGACAAATTTTCAGGGCAAAAGGATGAAAATGGAGTGCCTTTGGGATGGCAGTTAGAGAAGAAAGAAGGGAAGTCAGATATCAGGATCGAACGCGAAAGGGATAATTTCTATCTTCATTTTGTGAGCCGAGGGTCATCCTTCGGGGTTAAAAAAAAGGTCGAATTCAGGATTCAGGATTTCCCCATCTTAAACTGGAAATGGAAGGCAGGTAAACTCCCGAAAGGCGGAGACGTAAGGGAAAAGAGCACCGACGATCAGGCAGCTCAGGTTTATATAGCGTTCCCAAAATTTCCAGCCACGGTAAATACCCGATTAATCGGTTATATATGGGACAATGAAGCACCAAAGGGGAGTACAGTTACCAGTCAATGGTGGTCTAAGTTAAAGTGTATTGTACTGCGGGATAAAACGGATAAACTGAATCAATGGTTTAAAGAACAGCGTAATGTATATGAGGATTATAAAAGGCTTTTTGGGGAAGAGCCCCCTGAGGTAGGGGGAATATCCCTGTATATCAACTCCCAGCATACGAAGAGCTCTGCTGAAAGCTGCTTTGATGACGTCTATTTTACAAAGAAATAAACTATAACTCTTCCATCTTTACCCTAAGTACTTAATCCTCAATATCCTTCCAATAAGCTCTATAGTCGACAGATAGGACATTTAGCCCTTCTTTTTTATCCACGCTTACCTTACCCTTCTCTACAATCTCTTCGATCTGGCCGGGTTCGTTTAACCTTTGATGGAAGTCTGTCCTTATGTTCCAAGGGGGGTAGCCCTTGAATACAACATTCCATAAAGCGCCGGTAATGCATTGGGCATTAATCTTTTCTTCTTTCTGTATTCTGCTGTTTATATTAACTAAGAGATGGAAGAGATTGGGGTTTACCCTGGTATCTTCGGTGAGATGCATCTTTTTGCCTGTTCCACCGTAACTAAGGGGGATGAGTACCCCAAGCCCGTATTTGAACTGAACCTGATCAAAATTGTTGAGATAGCTATCTTTAAAGCCATTCCAATCTGTTGGAAGGCCTTCTCTTTCAGCATACCTTCTAAAGCCGTCATTTATCATACCTGCATAAAAATCAAAGGTCAAATGAGGTTTTTTCCCGATCTTAGAGAATGCCATCATATAGCCCATCAAACGCCAATCCAGATGCTTTCTGGACTTCTCCCTCAATCCCTTTATTATCTCGCCGAGATCACCGCTTTTTGCAAATATCTGCCCCATCTCCTGCCTTATCATAAGATAGTTGTCTATCATATTTGGAGAGATATCATTTGTATGGTAGCCCCAGACATCTATCATTGTAAAGAGGGTCAGGGCATCTACAAAGAGTTTTATGGACGGGTTATCCTTAAGTATGGTCTGGAATTCCTCATCCTTTAGAAGGGGCTCAAAGCACATATAGGAGGATTCTCCAGTATACAGAGTGCCTATCAGCAGATGATACTGGACCACCTTCCGTATTAAAATTGCTTCTTCTTCTGATAGCCCCTTATCGTTTAAGAGATGGAATTCAGAGATCATCTCAGCACTCTTTTCATTGTGCCTTCCCTTGTCTTCAAATCTGCCAATATCATGTAGCCACAGAATTATCGGCATCACAAGGGGTGAAGCGGAAGATATAGACTGGGCCAGGTCATAAACCTCTCTGATGGCGGTTCTGTCTAATCCACTTTCGGGGAAATCCCCGGAACAAATTCTGTTATAAGCGGCTTGAGTCTGAAATGTGTGAATCAAAGTCCTCGTGAATTCCTGAGGGTCTTTCTCAAGCCCTTTCCGAAATATATCATCAAGAGGAGGAAATAAATGAATCAGGTTATTAAACTCTGCGGTATTATCAATTTGTTCTCTATTATGGTTTAGCCAGTCAAAAGAGATGCCTTCTGAAAATTTGAGTAGTTTATTAAAGCCCATATTTCCTCCGATCGTTTATTCTGAGTAGTATCCGAAGAATCCCTGAAGTATTATAAATATTAACTGGTAACTGTTAACTGGTAACCGTTAACTATCCTCCTCTGGTCCGCCTGAGGCGGATTGTACATTAGTATCCTTATAAATGTATCTTTCAAACAACCTGTGATATCCGGTCCATTTGGAGTTATTGCCCTTTTCCTTTTCAATGAACTCTTGAAAACCCCTGATCTTTGAATCCATATCATCGAGGTAGTACAGAATTATGGCCTCTTGTGTTTTTGGTCTTTTAGGGGAGCCAAACTCATAATAACCATGGTGACTCAGGATGAGGTGTTTTAACAGCATGGCTAAATCATTCGGAAAATCTGCAATCTCTGCAATCTTATCCGCAATCATCTCAACCCCAATGGTAATATGGCCCAAAAGCCTTCCTTCATCAGTATAGTCAAAAGACCCTTCGTAGGAAAGTTCATGGATCTTACCGATGTCGTGCAGTATTCCCCCTGTTAAGAGAAGGTCAGCGTTTATCCCCTTGTAATGTTTTACCACGTCTAAAATCAGCTTCCCGATTGTAAGCGTGTGTTCCAGTAGCCCACCTATATAGACATGGTGTAATCCTTTGGCTGCCGGAGCAATCTTGAACAGTCTTGTGAATCCCTCATCTTTAAAGAAAAGGTCCAAAAGCTCTTTCAGGTATATGTTCTTTACTTCTTTGGATATCTCGGCTAACTCTCCAAACATCATCTCGATATTCTTATCGGTTCTCGGTAAGAAATCATCGATAAATATCTCTTCTTTATGGCACTTCTCCAGATCGAAGATTACCAATTGGAGATCGTTTTGATATCTGGTTACCCTGGATTTTACCCTGATAAAATCGTCTTTTTCAAATAGGGCAGAGAGATGTTTTGCATTCTCCCAAACCCTTGCCTCTATATCTCCTGTTTTATCGCCTAGCTTCAGGTTAAGATAAGGCTTTCCATTCTTCGATGTACCCAGGTTTTTCCCTTTTACCAGGAATGTACTGTCGATCTTATCGTTTTCCATTATATCTTCAATAAATATCTTGTTCATTTATATTTCCTCAGGGATAGAAAAAGAGGTAAGTCAAGTCAACTACTATCGGCTAAAGCCGATAGCTTGAGGCACAAAGGCACAGAGTGACAAGGGCACAAACTCATGTTATACTCTGCTTTGTGCCTATGTGCCTTTGTCTCTTTGTGCCTGAATAGTTATACCATTTTTACACAATGGATTTTGAAAGTCAAGGAGGGAAAAGAAAGGAAGGGGTTTGGGGTCAGACCCCAAACCCCTCTGAAAAAAGAGAGGAGCTAGTATGTAAACGGCCACGACTTATAGTATATTTTGGTTTTGACCCAGCGTCCGTATATGCCAGTAGGTTCAAAGATAAGAAAGAGGATTATTGCCAGTCCAAATGCCATTACCTTCACTTCAAAGAACCTGTCTACCAGAACAGGGTAAGAAGTGCCAAATATGTCCGCTGCTATTCTTATTCCTTCAGGAAGCATGGTTACAAACATTGCCCCAAAAACAGAACCCAGGATTGACCCCATGCCTCCGATGATGATCATGGCAAGGTAGTCTATGGACAGGGTAATGGGAAAATGTTCCGGACTGATGTCCGTTATATAGTACGCATATAAACCACCTGCCAGCCCTGCATAGAATGAACTGATAAAGAATGACGTTACCTTGTACCTGGACAGATTCACCCCCATTACCTCAGCCGATATGTCCCTGTCCCTTATGGCTACCCAGGCTCGGCCTACCTTGGTTCTGATAAGATTTCTGGCAAAGAGCATAGCCATGACGACTATTGGCATAATCAGGAAGTAAAATGCCCTGTCGTTATCGATTGCATGACCAAAAAACCTTGGCGACGGTACACCCATACCTGTGGAACCTCTTGTCAGACTTTCCCATTTTATTATTACATACTGAACAATAAAACTGAATGCAAGGGTGCTCATTACCAGATAAAGTCCCTTGAGTCGGAGTGATGGTATCCCAACTATCAATCCGGAGGTTGCCGTAATCAGAGCCGCGACCGGCAGTGCAAGCCAGAAAGGAAAGCCTGCATCAGCGGTAAGGATGGCAGTGGAGTATGCCCCTATGGCAATAAATGCCCCGTGTCCCAGGGATATCTGGCCTGTAAACCCTGTTAATATATTAAGCCCTAGGGCACCAATAGTAGCTATTGCTGCCAGGTTTACAACATAGGTTAAATATGGACCTGCCCAGAATGGGAAAAAAATCATAAAGACAACAAGTACTGCCATCCACAACTTTATCCAGATGGTTTGAAATATTGCCATATCTGCCTTATAGCTTGTTTTGAAATCTCCACTGGTCATCTATGAGGTACTCCTTTCTTTTCGTAAATCGTAAATCTTCATTCTCAACTTTTAACTTTTAACTCTTAATTCCTACACCCGTTCTATTTCTTTGGTACCGAAAAGACCATAAGGTCTTATCATCATAATCAGGAGGAGAATTATAAAAGCAGCCACCTCTTTAACCCCTCCACCGAATAGGTGATCCAGGTATCCCCCAGCCAGGTTCTCCAATACCCCTATTAATACTCCTCCAATCATTGCACCTGCGATACTGTCCAGGCCTCCCATAACGGCAGCAGGTAAAGCCTTTAATCCTATAAAATAGAGATTTAGATTTAGAAGATTTATATTTGCCAGGAAGATACCGGCTATCGAAGATACCACCGTTGCTATCAACCATGACACAGCCACTACCTTCTTCACACTTATACCCATCAAGAAGGCTACATCCGAATCATCGGCCGTTGCCCTCATGCCGATACCCATCGTAGTGAATTTAAAGAATGCCAGGAATACTATCATAACTGTAATAGCCATTATCATTGCCCATAGATGTACATGGGAAACTGCTATAGTCCCAAGCATAAGCGGTTCCTCTGAAAAAGGACCTGGAAATACATAGTTTAAAGGCCCCCATATCATTCCTATTATACTTCTGAATACCGTACCCAGGCCAATCGTTATCATTACTATAGCAAGTATAGGTTCGCCTATCATAGGTCTTAAGACGACGCGTTCCAGCAGGATACCCAGGATAGCTGAGAAGACGAGGGTAATCAGGAATGCCGGGATATAAGGGATCTTGTATGTAGTGATAAGGGTAAAACAGAAATAGGCCCCAAGCATCATCAACTCACCTATTGCCAGATTTAGTACATCTGTTGCCTTGTAAATGAGGACAAATCCTAAGGCAATTAAGGAATAAACACTCCCTACTGTAATCCCGCTTACTACTAATTGAGCCAGAAAATGTAACTGATCACTAAACATCTCTCCTCCTCGTGTTTTTTTCTTTAATTAATATTCTTTACACATCGTGCCCTGCCTCGTGTATGTTCTCAATAATATCCCTATACATCTCACGAATTGCTGCCCTTCGTACTTTCTGGGTAGCCGTCATTTCATCCTCATCGTGATCCAGCTCTTTGGAGAGCAACGTAAATTTCTTGATCTGCCTGTCGTGGGCAAGGGTCTTATTTACCTTCCTTATCTCCTCTGCAATCAGTTCATATACTTCGGGTCTTGCAGAGAGGTTTTTGAATGTAGTGTAAGGTATCTTTTGATTCATTGCCCATTTACCCACATACGGGTAGTCTATCTGAACAAGGGCAGCCAGATACTCCTTGCCTTCGCCAACTACTATTGCTTCCATTATAAGCGGGCTGAACTTCAGCTTATTCTCTATCTCGTCAGGGGCTATCATTTTACCATCGGAAGAGATGAATATATCCTGCCTCCTGCCCAGGACATGGAGATAGCCTTCATCATCCATGTAAACCAGATCGTTGGTACGCATCCAACCGTCTCCTCTGGTTTCCTCTGTTGCCTTTGGGTTTTTATAATAACCCTTAAACATAGCCGGAGTTTTGCATATAAATTCCCCTTCCTCGGTTATCCTGTATTCAATACCAGGCAATACCTTACCAGCGGTTCCAATCTTAAATCCCCTTCCCTGATGGGTAGTGGCGATACCGATTTCAGTCATACCATAGAGCTCTCTCAGCTTGACACCGATGGCATAAAAGAATCTGTTCATCTCCGGAGCAACGGCGGCACCGCCGGTATACATCAACCTGGTTCTTAAAAAACCCATATGATCCTGAAGTGCCCTGAAACACAGGAGATATGCAAGGAAATTCAAAACCCTCCAGTAGAAAGGTATCTTTTCTCCTTTCTGATCAAAGGCGCATATCCTGTAACCAATGGGCATTGCAATCTTATAACACAGCCTTTTTGCCCAGGTGGCATCCTGCATCTTTATCTGTATGGCAGAGGAGAGCCTTTCATATATCCGTGGGACTGCTAGAAAGAAGGTGGGTGATATCTCCCTGATATTCTGTTCTACTGTGGAAGTATCCTCAGCGAAGTTCACTGTGCATCCTATATAGACAGGTATGATTACAGACATAAGCCTTTCTATGGCATGATTCAAGGGGAGAAATGAAAGAACAGTGTCGCTTTCATATACTGGATTTGCCTGGGTTAACCCTGCCAACAGATGTTTGATAGTGCTATGTGTGTACATCGCCCCTTTGGGTTTTCCGGTTGTACCCGAGGTATAGAGCATCATATTCACGTCATCTGGGTCAATTTCATCCATCCGTTTATCGAAGAAAGAAGGATCTTTTCTGTCTAGTTCCTTGCCCATCTCTACTACATCATAAAAGTCTATGATAAAAGGGTCGTTATAGTTCCGAAGCCCCTTCATGTCCATTACAATGCATTTCAAAAGATGGGGGTGTCGATCCCTGAACTCCAGGACTTTATCTGTCTGTTCCTGATCCTCTGCAACGATGAACTTGGCCTGGCAGTTGTCTACAATATACCTGACGCCTTCAGCGTAGTCGACTGAATAGATTCCAACTGTAACACCTCCGGCTGCCTGTATACCTATATCAGCATAGACCCATTCCTTACAGTTCTCGCCAATAACGCAGACGTTGTCTCCTTTTTCAAGACCAAGGCTGACTAATCCCAGGGCAAAGTTTCTGACATGTTCTCCATATTCTTTCCATGTTATCTCCTGCCAGATACCAAATTCCTTCTCCCTCAGTGCAACCCTTCTATCCCCATACTTTTTTACCTGCTCAAAAAACTTATGAGGAAAGGTATCCTTTGTCATAGAAGTCCTCCTTTCAATCTTCTTCAACCCGTCTGCCGACTACTAAATCCTCTGAACCCAGATAGGCTTTAATTACCTCAGTATCTTTCTGTATCTCACTGGCAGTGCCTTCAGCTATCTTTTCTCCGAAGTCTATAGCAGCCACCCTGTGGGAAATATCCATTACTACACCCATGTCATGTTCAACGATTATACAGGTTATTCCCAGTTCTTCATTTATATCCAGGATAAACCTGGCGATATCTTCAGTCTCTTCCAGATTCATCCCTGAGACCGGCTCATCCAGTAGGATAATCTTAGGGTCCATTGCCAGTGCCCTTCCCAGTTCTACCCGTTTCTGGGTTCCAAAGGGCAGGTTTCTGACCACCTGTTTTCTTACTGCTTCCATTTCAAGGAAATCGATTATCCATTCTGCCCTTTTTCTATGTTCGATTTCCAGACGCTGTGCCTTTCCTAAATAGATCCCCCCTGCTATTGCACCGCAATTTATGATATGATGCCTGCCCAGCATAAGATTATCAAGAACAGTCATATTTTTGAAGAGTTCCACATTCTGAAATGTCCGGGCGATCCCCAGCCCCGCTACCTGGTGGGCGTGGAGTTTCAAGATATTATGGCCTTCAAAGGTAATCTCCCCCCTTTGGGGTGTATAAACCCTGCTTATGCAGTTGTAAATCGTTGTCTTCCCTGCACCATTAGGGCCTATAATAGAGAATATCTCCCCCTTTTTAATCCCTAAGCTCACATTATCCAATGCCACTATCCCACCAAACCTCATAGACAGGTTCTTTATCTCTAACTGATATCCATTTGACTGCTGATGCATAACCAACTCCTTTTTAACCTTTGATGGCTTCGCAAAAAGTCCATCTGCGGCGTTGCACTGCATCCTTCGTCATTGCGGCGTACCCCTAAGTACGCCTCACTCCTCAGGATTTGCGCGCCTTGCATCTGGAGCTTTTTACTTTGCCATCCCAATTTTGACTTTTTACGAGTCCATCAACCTTTAATATCCTTTTTTAAAACTTAACCTCCATTAACTCAACCACCTTTTCCTTCTCTTGTAATGCTTCACATCCTTATAGCTCTTCTTTTGAGCATCCCCAGTCAAACCCAGGTAAAATGTCTTTACGTCTTCATTCTCTATTAATTTCTCGCTCTTGTCATCCATTACGATCTTGCCGTTTTCCATAATATAGCCATAGGTTGCGTGAAGGAGGGCGACGTTTGCATTCTGTTCCACAAGGAGGATGCCCGTCCCTTCCTCCTGGTTAATACGCATAATAACGTTGAATATCTCTTTAACAACCAGTGGAGCCAACCCGAGAGAGGGTTCATCCAGCATCATAAGTTTAGGCTTTGACATCATGCCTCTGCCAATAGCCAACATCTGCTGTTCCCCTCCACTGAGATAACCAGCCAGTTGATTTTTTCTCTCTTTCAGGAGAGGGAATAAATCCATCACGAAATCATAATCTCTGGTTACTTTATTTTTGTCTTTACGGGTAAATGCGCCTACTCTGATGTTCTCATCAACTGTAAGATCATCGAATACCCTTCTCCCCTCAGGAACCTGGCATATCCCCATCCTTACCACCTCTTCGGGACTTTTTTCATTTAATCTTACCCCGTTGAATTCTATAGACCCATCCTCTATCTCTCCATCCTGAGACTTCAGGATACCTGATATTGCTTTAAGGGTAGTGCTCTTTCCAGCACCGTTAGACCCCAAGAGGGCAACGATAGCCGTATCCGGGACTTCAAAAGAAATGCCCCTCACAGCTGCGATGACATCATTGTAAACAACCTCAACATTGTTTAAGGTCAACATAAGATTTTAATTCCCCCCTTCTAAAATCCTCGTTTTCTCCCTTTAAAAGGAGACATATAACCACATTTATTGAAATTTCCTCTGATTGTAAAAAAACGTATTAGAAGTAAAGATTAAATGGTGTTGGCAATGCTTGTTAACGCCAAAAGGGATAGTCTCTCAAAGCCCTCAAATTGATTGAGTTCAGAGCAGCTTCTTCAGAGGTACAGGAGATAGGGTGATCGGACAGTAGACGGTAGGTTAGAAGTGAAAAACAAGACCAGCGCTCAATTGAAAAGGTCTACCCCATCTTTTTAATTTTGACTAGGTAACGACGCAACGGCGCAACAGAATTTTTTGGCTTTAAAATAGAACTATTAGATAAAAACATGTGACATGTCAAGAAGAATTTTAATTCCAAATAAACCTTTTTTAAACCTTCCTTCTATCGTCCACCAGTGGGGCATCCTCAGGGATTGTCCCTTTTTTAACCAATTCAAGCTGGGGGGTTACACGAATGGCAACTTTTAAATCATTTACCAATCTTTCCTTTATGCCTTCTAAGTTGAGGGGTTCTTTGTATTCAATCTTTATAGTAAGTTCATCGCGAAGCTTTGGTCTTTCTACAATTATTTGATACTTACCCAATTCCGGATAATTATCGAGGACGTTGTCTATCTGTCTGGGAGAAATAAACATCCCCTTTATTCTTGGTATATCTCCCACACGGCCTAAGATTCGTTTGAGCCTCGGTGTAGTCCTTCCACAGGAACACGGCTCCAGATTTAAGCCTTCAGTGATATCCCCTGTCCTATAGCGGATAATAGGCATAGCCTTCCTGCTAAAGTCGCAGCCGCATATCTCCCCACTTTCTCCCCAGGTTACAGGCTGTCCTGTCTGAGGGTCCAATATCTCTACAAGGACATCTGGATCAAGGTGCATACCACCGCCTTCTGGGCACTCAGCGGCAACTATCCCAAGGTCTGCTGTACCATACAGTTCCCGGACCTTTGCCCCAAATGCTTCTCCTAATGCCTTTTTGCCGGCCTCTGTCCTTACCTCACCAAATACCTGGACCAGTCGAACAGAGAGGTCTTTATCTGGATCAAGCCCCATCTCTCTTGCTGTCTCTGCCAGTTGTTGACAGAAAGTAGGGAATCCAAAAAGGATAGTGCAGTTGGTCAGCTTCATCACTTCTATATGTGTCCTGGTCATGCCAACTCCCCCCGGAATTACTGCAGTACCAGCCCTTTTCATAGCCTCGTCTAAGAGTTTACCGGCAATTACCCAATTATAGTTAACTGTACAGTCCACGATATCATCTTTACGGGCACCCATGGTGAAGAGCGCCCTCGCTGCACCCTCCACTACGCAAACCCAATCTTCCTGTGTAAATGGATAGATGATTGGGCCTGGAGCGTAAAACATCTGGCTGAGCTCTACCGGGTCGACTGCTAATAAGTCTCCTAAAGGCGGGTTTTGAGCTTGAATTTCCATTATTCTGGGCTTTGAGATGAAAGGTATGCCCTTTTGATAGTCTTCAAAGGACTTAATATCCTCTGGTTTCACTCCAGCCTCGTTAAAACTCTTCTTGTAATAAGGAGAGTTTTTATAAGCGTATTTTAACTGTTTCTTTGCTCTATCTAATTGATGCTCTTTCAATCTTTCATGAGGCATGGTTTCCAGCTCTTTGCTCCAATATTTATTCTTCCCTGCCATTAAAATTCTCCTTTTATTGTAACTACTCAGGCACAAAGTGGCAAAGGTACATAGGCACAAAGCAGATCAGGGTCGTTTCGTTGTTTTTTCCTTCTTTGTGCCTATGTTACTCTGTGCCTTTGTGCCTCAAGCTATAGGCTTCATCTGATAGTATTCTTTGTAATTTTTAAGCATTTCGCTCGAATCCTTGAATCCTTAACCCCTTGAATCCTTTTCATCGACCAACTCTTTGAGAGATGAACCCTTTATAATAATATTTACATCTTCAGTCAAGGGAAAAATTAAGTTTGTGTTTCCTTAGTTAGTTCGTCTTGATGGTTAGTTATTTTCCGTCTTGACTTACTTCTTTTGATAAAGATATAATTGCCAAGTCAATAGATTAGAAGAGGGTTTTATGCCTTTTTTTTCATTCTCTCATAAAAATGAGTGGAGTCTTAAGACTAAATTCTATCTTATCTCAGGTTTTTTGATCCTGATGGTTATCATTATGGTGGCTTTTTCTATTTACAGAGAGTACTGTTTAACAAGGGAGATTCTGGAACGGGGAAAGAAAGAGCTGGTGGGAGTGTTTGCGGTTTCTCTTTCCGATGCCGTAATGAATGAGAAACCAGAGATGGGGAAGAAATGGGAGTTGTTAGATAACTATATTGGTCAGATTATGACTAACGAAAACTTGAATATAGGGTATGTAGTTGTTGCCGATACCTCGGGCCAGATAATAAGAGATCGTTATAATGAACCTTTCGAGGGATACAGAGAGGTTCATCTGGGTCAAACTACTTTGCAAGATACTCTCCCTGGCAATACCATCACTCGAAGATATAAAGCTGACCAGGAAATGTTGGAAATTTCTACACCCCTTGTCCATGGATCTAAGATTCTGGGCGCTTTAAGGGTTGGGTTTCCTTTGCAGAATTTGCAGGACAATTTGCTCAAACGATATTTGGTTAAACCTTACAATGAAATAATTCTTTTAGCTGTCGGGCTTATAGCCCTCACGTTCATTATCGTCTATGTCTTAATATTAAAGATTATCAAGCCTGTTCTGAAATTGACAGACGATCTGAGAGAGGTAAGCAGGGGGAATTTGTCCATCCGCTCTTCTATTAGCCACAAGGATGAAATAGGGTTTTTGAGTCAGGCTTTTAACACCATGATGGATAACCTAAATCAGGCTAGAAGGGAACTTAGGCGTACCCATGCTAACATGATTCAGACTGAGAAAATGGCAGCGATGGGGAAGCTGGCAGCGGGTTTAGCCCATGAGATCAATAATCCCTTAGGGGGTGTTCTAACCTGTCTTGAAACTCTCAGTCAAGACTCGCAAGATGAGGAGTTGAGGGCCAAATACTTTAACCTGATCCAAACGGGTCTGGAACGAATACGCAAGACAGTTAAACAACTCTTAAATTTTGGCAAACAAAGGAATTTTCAGCCCGAACCAACTGATATTAATATGTTGATGAACCGGACGTTGGAAATGACCTCCCATCACTTTTCTTTAAATCGTATTACTGTCAGAAAAGAATTTGATGAAGATATTCCAAAGATATCAGCAGATCCTCATCAGTTGATTCAGGTTTTTGTCAATCTTATATTGAATGCCATCCAAGCTATGCCAGAAGGGGGAGACATTTGGATCAAGACCTGTCAGGAGGATGCAAATGTGAGTATAATAATAAGGGATAGGGGGTGCGGGATTCCAAAGGAAAACCTGGATAGAATTTTCGATCCTTTTTTCAGCACAAAGGAACACGAACAAGGGACCGGACTTGGTCTTTCTGTCAGTTACGCAATTATTCAGGACCATGCTGGAGAAATAGAGGTGGAAAGCGAAGAAGGCTTTGGAAGTCAATTCATGATCCTTTTGCCTATTAATCATCAGAAAGAAAAACCCATAAATCGTTTTTAAGGGGGCTCCAGGATGGAGAGAGGCAAGGTTTTACTTATAGATGATGAGCCTATCTTACTGGTAACAGTATCCGATGCTTTAGCCAAAGCCGGATATACGGTGGAGATGGCTGAAAATGGCCAAAAAGGGCTTATGATGTTCCAGGAGGGGTCATTTGATATAGTACTGTTGGACATGGTCATGCCTGATATGTCCGGTATGGATATTCTTAGAGAAATCAAGGGGCTGTATCCCCAAACAATTGTAGTCATGATTACAGCACATGGCACAATTGAAAAGGCTGTGGAGGCAATGAAGTTAGGTGTCCACGATTTTATCGCAAAGCCTTTTTCTCTCGATGAACTGATTTTGAAACTCCAAAATATCAGCTCGTTTCAGTGTTTAAAAGAAGAGAATGTCTATCTTCGTCAGCAGCTGGAGAAAAAATACCACTTTGGCAACCTGATAGGAAAATCCGATAAAATGCAGGAGATTTACGAACTTATAAAAACCGTTTCACAAACAGACTCAACGGTTCTTATTCAAGGTGAGAGCGGAACTGGAAAAGAATTGGTTGCCAATGCCATCCATTTTAATAGCCGTCGCAAAAATGATCCTTTCATTAAGGTGAGCTGTGCTGCCCTGTCTGAGACGATTCTGGAATCGGAACTGTTTGGTCATGAAAAAGGTGCATTTACAGGTGCAATTCAAAGAAAGCTTGGCCGATTTGAACTGGCAAATAAAGGGACGCTATTTTTGGATGAAATCGGCGATATATCGCCTACAGTTCAGATCAAATTGCTGCGCGTTCTTCAAGAAAGAGAATTCGAGAGAGTAGGTGGTACTAAAACTGTCCATGTAGATGTTAGGATAATCAGTGCTACAAAATACGATATGGATGAGATAAAGACTGAACGCCTTCGGGAGGACCTGTACTACCGTTTAAACACGATTGCTATTCAGCTTCCATGCTTGCTTGAACGTAAGGAAGACATCCCTCTTCTGGCTAAATATTTCTTTAATGAGTTTAGAGGAAGGACTTCCAAAAGCATACTTGGATTTACAGAGGGGGCATTGGACCTATTGGAACAATACGAATGGCCTGGTAATGTTCGAGAGCTGAAAAATGTCGTGGAAAGGGCAGTAGCCATCTGCCGCACAGAGAAATTGCAAATTGCCGATCTCCCCCAGGAAATACGGGAGATTCGGTTGAAAAAGAAGCTTATCCAGCACGAGATTGAAACCTTGAATAACGTATTAAAGGCTGTGGAAAAAGAATACCTCCAAAAAATCCTTCGAATAACACAGGGGCGGAAGGCTGAAGCTGCTGATCTTCTTGGTATAAGCCGCAAGACCCTGTGGGAAAAAATTAAAGAACACCAACTGTCTGACAAGTCTCCTTCATAACCACCAAGACACCTTTTTTGCAAAGCCCCTTCGTTACTTTTTCGTAACATGGTTTGAATTTGAAATAAATCCTTCAAAAGCAAGGGAAAATTCTATTTTTAAAGAAAAACGCTCGTCGAAAAATGTTACATTTTCTTCCCCTTTGGGCTATCCGTTTATGAGTTTACTGTTTTCCAGAAGATAGCTGACGTGAATATATTCAGCTTTTCAATAGTCCCTAACTATATAGTTATTAAGGATATTTAATACTGCGATCTGATCCCAAATCATAGTCAGGAGATTTTTCATGGCATGCTTTTTGCATGCTTTTTGTATTTAAAATTCTAGAGATGAGTATTGCCTCTATGGTTCGGATTCTTATAAATGAGGAAAAATGTAATTGTTGCGGATTGTGCGTGGACGTTTGCCCCAATGAGATACTGATTAAGATAAAATATGGTTGTGCCCCCCTGATAACTGATGGAGAATGCTTTGGATGTGAGAACTGTATAGTAGTATGCGAGACAGGGGCATTGAGTATTGTTGGGGAGGGTGCTGAATTTTCAAGAGATGTAGATCCTTTAATTGATTGATAGAAATGTACGGGCGGGTTTCAAACCTGCCCTACTAAAGATGTACCAATGTTTACAAATAAGGGAATAAGGAGGTGCCTATATGGCAGATTATTACATTAATATCTTTTTGGATAATGAAAAATCCAAGAAGATTGAAGACGCTGGGTTAGCGGATCAGGTTAAGGAGATAAGTGGTAAAAAGGCGATTCAGGTTGGTCTCACCCAGAAGGAGCATAAGAAGATTTGCAAGAGTTTCCCGAACATAACCGCAGACTCTTCCAATGCCTGTGTGCTTCCGGAGGAGGCTGAGAATACTCTTATGGGTTTTGTACTAAATATGAGGACTCTGGATGTTATGAAGGCTGCTATAATGAAGCTTTATAACCCTCTCGCAGGCAAGGAGATCCGTTCAAAATTACACTGATAATGTTTCTACTAAAGATCCCATCCAAAAGGAATTATTAGGTTTCTGGACGCTCTTACAAAAAAGTAATTGACTTTTTGAAGGTGCGGTGGTATTTTGCAAAAGTTTGTGAATGAGTATTCATTCAATTTAAATTTATCGCTACGAAGATGAAATAATTGGGATATTTAAGATGAGTAGACTTGCCTCTGAAGAGGAGAAGAGGAAGAAGGCAATCTTCGAGGGCATGTCCGCCAGGAGCAAGAAAAAAATCCTGGATAAGGGATACGATAACTGGAACCCTTTTTTGCAGCCGAATGACCCAATCGATATCAGGGTGGACCAGGGGAGACATACTGCATGGGAACTAGCAAAGAACTTTCTTCAAACGCGCAGTCACGAAGAGTACAGCAATGATTATGGCCAAGGGGTATGGGAGATCTGTACGGGAATTATTAGCGATAAAGACCGATACAGGGCGATGTATGAGTTTTCATGTTGGTATCGAGACCTCTTCAAGAATGATAAACCCGTAAAAAGTCAAAATTGGGATGGCAAAGTAAAAAGCTCCAGATGCAAGGCGCGCAAATCATGAGGAGTGAGGCGTACTTTAGGGGTACGCTGCAACGACGAAGGATGCAGCGTAACGCCACAGATGGACTTTTTACGAAGCCATCAAGCATGGTGAGCAATGAGTGAAGATCTGCCCATAGAAGAGTATATCAGGGATCTCAGGCATAGATTGAAGGAGAACCCGGGTTGTGCACTTACCCATTACAACTTAGGGATTGCGCTTGTAAAGCAGCATAAATGGGATGAAGCGATATCCGAATTTGAAGAGGCTATAGATGAGAGCCCTAGCATGGTAGAGGCACACATTAACCTGAGCGGGATATATTTCCAAAAGGGAGAGATTGAGAAGGGTATCGATCTCTGTAAGAGAGTTATAGAATTGAGGTCTGACTTTGCTATTCCCTATGGGAATTTAGGGTTTGCCTATTTAGAACAGGGGGAAGTAGGGAAGGCAATTGATATGCTCCATGTAGCGGTTAAGAAAGACCCAAAATTTGTTCAGGCTCTGAGTACCCTTGGAAGCGCCTATCTCAGGCAGGGGAAGGTCGAAGAGAGTATTAAGTTTGGTAAGAAGGCTATTGATATTGCCCCGAACTTTGCAGTCGCACATAATAACCTGGCCATTGCCTTCTTAGAAAAAGGAGAATTCAAAAAGGCAATGGAACATTGCGATAAGGCGGCAGAGTTTGGTTTTGATGTACACCCGGATCTCTTGAAGGAATTGGAAGCTTATCGTTCTTAAATATTTTAATTAATGGCAGGATAACTTTATGTAGTTCTGAATAATTAAAAATTAATAATTGTTATCCCTTGCCTTGATCAGAGTGTTTGAACACAATTGCCGATTTTCTTTGGGAGGGGGTGAGTAGATACACAGTCCATATTAATTGGAAGTAGTTTAAATTTAAACTTAGGAATGGAGGTATTTTGATGGCAAAACATAAGACTCCTATGCTCGATGAGCTAGAGAAGGGAAAGTGGCCAAGCTTCGTCTCTGATATTAAGCAGGAGGCAGAAAACAGGGGGAAGACCAGTGTCGATTTACAGACCCCAAAGGAGGCCTGTGATGATCTCCTAGGTCTTCTTGAACTTACTTACAAGGACAAGGTAGTCCACTGGAAACACGGTGGAATTGTTGGTGTCTTTGGATACGGCGGAGGTGTCATTGGCAGGTATTGCGACCAGCCTGACCAATTTCCGGCGATAAGAGATTTTCATACAATGCGTGTCAACCAACCTTCAAGTAAGTTTTATTCCACTGAATTTTTGAGGCAACTGTGTGATTTGTGGGAGAGACGTGGTAGTGGCCTTACCAACATGCACGGCTCTACCGGTGATATCATATTGCTCGGTACTACCACACCGCAGTTAGAAGAGGTCTTCTGGGAAATGACCCATAACCTTCATCAGGACCTTGGTGGTTCGGGTTCCAACCTCAGAACTCCGTCTGACTGTATAGGAATGGCTCGCTGTGAATATGCCTGCTACGATACTATGGCTTTGTGTTACAACCTCACTATGGAGTATCAAGACGAGTTGCACAGGCCTGCCTTCCCGTATAAATTCAAATTTAAGTTTGATGGCTGTCCCAACGGTTGCGTGGCATCTATTGCCAGGGCTGACATGTCGTTTATCGGGACATGGCGGGATGACATCCGCATCGATCAGGAGGCCGTGAAAGCGTACGTAGGTGGTGAGTTCAAACCCAATGCAGGCGCCCATTCCGGACGTGACTGGGGAGCCTTCGATATCCAGAAAGAGGTGATTGGTCTCTGCCCCACCCAGTGTATGGAGTGGGATGGAAAGAAGCTTAAGATTGATAATAAAGAATGCACCCGTTGTATGCATTGTATCAATGTGATGCCCAGGGCGTTGAGGATTGGACAGGACACCGGAGCCTCTATACTCTTTGGCGCCAAAGCCCCGATCCTGGAGGGTGCCCAGATGTCCACTTTGACTGTCCCATTCATGAAGATAGAAGAACCGTATGATGAGATAAAAGATCTGATCGAAAAGGTTTGGGACTATTGGTCTGAAGAGGGTAAAAATCGAGAGCGTCTCGGTGAGATGATCCAGAGAGTAGGCTTTCAGAAGTTTTTAGAGGTATGTGAACTTGAGCCAGATCCTCGAATGATCCAGGAGCCCCGATCGAACCCCTACATCTTCTGGAAGGAAGGGGATGTTCCAGGGGGATGGGATCGGGATATTAATGAATTCAGGAAAAAACACCAGAGATAGGAGGTTTTGTTAATGGGCTATGATCCAAAAGAACCGTTGAAGGATAGAATCACTGATATAGGTCCACGAGATTATAAAGAGTTTTTGCCCCCCGTAATTAAGGAAAATTGGGGGAAGTGGTTGTACCATGATATTCTTGAACCGGGGGTACTTGTGCATGTCTCCGAAACAGGTGCAAAGGTCTACACGGTTAGGGTAGGTGGCTGCCGGCTCATGAGTGTGACGCATATTAGAGAGATATGCGAGATTGCTGATAAACACTGTGGCGGACATCTAAGGTTCACTACCCGCAATAACGTCGAGTTTATGGTTGATGACGAATCAAAGTTGAAACCACTTATGGAAGATCTTGAAAGCAGAGAATTTGCAGGTGGATCAAAGAAGTTTCCAAAGGGTGGTACCGGTGCTGGCCTCACCAACATAGTTCATACCCAGGGGTGGATTCACTGTCATACCCCGGCAATAGATGCATCGGGTATCGTAAAGTGCGTGATGGATGAGCTGTACGACGATTTCCAGGATATGAGATTCCCCGCACATGTCCGGATATCCCTTGCCTGCTGCCTCAACATGTGCGGTGCAGTACACTGCTCTGACATTGCTATTCTCGGCATTCATCGCATGCCGCCCATGCTTGACCACGAGCATCTTGGCAATATGTGTGAGATCCCCCTGGCCATCGCTGCATGTCCTACCGGAGCTATCAAACCGGCCACAGTGGATGGCAAAAAGAGCGTTGCGGTTAACAATGAGAGATGTATGTTCTGTGGTAATTGCTATACCATGTGCCCCAGCATGCCGTTGGCTGATGAAGAGGGCAGTGGCGTTGCCCTGCTGGTGGGTGGTAAGATATCGAACAGGATAACTGAACCCAAGTTCTCCAAGGTCGTGGTTCCTTTCATCCCCAATGAGCCTCCCCGTTGGCCCTCAACAGTAGAGGCAATCAAAAAGATCCTGTATGCCTATGTTGAAGACGCAAAGAAATATGAGCGACTGGGTGATTGGGCCCAAAGGATTGGCTGGGAGAGGTTCTTTGAGAAGACAGGGCTTCCATTTTCAGGGCATCTTATAGATGATTATCGCTTTGCGTATACGACGTGGCGGCAGAGCACACAATTTAAATTTTAGAGGAAAGAGCTAACCGCTCAGGTGGATAGCCTGAAGTTTAGGCTATAGACTATTAGCCTACTACAGCTTACAGTCTAAAAACTTGAGTAGGAAAGAAAAGAGGTGCTAAATGGGTATCGAAGATGATAAGCAGCTTATACTCGATACATTGAAGTCAAAAAAAGGCAAGACAAAGTTCTATTTGAAAGACTTCAATAGTATGTTTCCAGACAGAAAGCCAAGGGACGTAAAGAAGCTTGTAAACTCAATGGTGAGTGAGGGGCTCCTTGAGTATTGGTCAAGTGGCAGTACCACACTCATCGGGCTCAAGGGCTCAGGCGTGCAACACGAAGCAGAGGCCAAGGAAGAATAGAGAAACGAGATGGTTGTAGACTTTCCAAGGATACTCTTCTCTGCCCTGCGAGGAAACTCAGGCAAGACTCTCCTGACGGTAGGGATAGCAGCCTGTCTTAGCAAGGCAGGGAAGGCGATTTCTCCTTTTAAAAAGGGTCCTGATTATATAGATGCAGCCTGGCTTTCTCTGGCAGCCGGTCGTACTTGTTACAATCTGGATGCCTTCTTGATGGGGAGAGAGGGTCTCTTTTCTTCCTTTTCAGTCCATACTAACCAAACCCATGGTGCCCTGGTGGAGGGCAATAGAGGCCTTTTCGATGGTATGGATCCACAGGGGAGTTACAGCACCGCCGAGCTTGCAAAGATGCTTCAGATCCCAGTGGTTCTGGTAGTCGATTGTAGTATGACAACACGTACTGTTGCCGCTATGATACTTGGCTGTCAACATTTTGATCCTGAAGTTGCTATAAAAGGAGTTATCCTAAATCGGATATCAGGGAACCGTCACGAATCCATTGTGCGTACTGCGATAGAAGAGAAATGTGGAGTTCCTGTATTAGGGGCTATTCCCAAAATAAAGGGTGGGGCTTTTTTCCCAGAGAGGCATATGGGATTGGTTCCGCCTCAGGAACACCCGGAGGCCGGGAAAGCTGTAGATGAAGCTGCAAGGATCGTTGAACTATATATAGACGTAGAGAGGATATGGAAGATTGCAGTTGATGCCCCTTTTTTGAGTTATAATGATTCCATTGAAGATATGAAAGAAAAGGGATTGCCTCTAAATACATCAAAAAGGCCACGGATTGGGGTAATTAAGGATTCAGCTTTCTGGTTCTACTATCCTGATAACCTGGAAGCCCTGGAAAAGCTTGGGGCGAAGATAGTGGAGTGCAGCGCCCTTGTTCAGAATGAGCTCCCTCCCATAGATGCCCTCTACATAGGGGGAGGTTTTCCTGAGACCCATGCCGAGAAGTTAGCATCCAATCAGGATTTTAAAAGGTCTCTGCGTGAGGCTGTGGAAAGAGGGCTTCCCGTTTATGCTGAGTGTGGAGGGCTGATGTATTTGGGGGAACAACTGATCGTTGAAAAGGAGACATTTCCAATGGTGGGAGTTCTTCCCCTTACCTTTGCTTTGCAAGGAAGACCTGAGGGTCATGGGTACACTATCCTGGATGTAGACAAGCCCAATCCTTATTTTGGGGTAGGAGAGACCTTGTGCGGCCATGAATTTCACTATTCGAAAATCCTCGATTGGGGAAAAGATCGGCTTACCTCTGCATTTAGAGTCAAGCGAGGAAATGGTACTGATGGGAAAAGGGATGGACTCTGCTATAAGAATGTACTGGCTACATACTCTCATTTGCATGCGTTAGGAACAAATAATTGGGCCAGAGGCCTATTCGATCAGGCTGCTTGTTATAGCCGGAAACATGATGAAAATAGAGAAGATGCGTCTTTCTGTGGAAGACAATTACCCGTTGCTCTGAATTTCTAGTAAGAGTAGATATTGGTTTAAGAATGGAAGATGTACGAGTTGCTGCGGCGATGATGTGTTCAGTTGTGGGAAAAACGTCTGATAACCTTTTGCGAATTGAATCGTTTGTCAGAGAGGCTGCTGATAAAGGGGTTGATGTAATCTGTTTCCCTGAAGCGAGTATAACCGGTTACAGTGTCCAGGAGATAATCAGCTCCTACGCTGAGCCGATTCCCGGTCCTAGCAGTGATGCCTTAGTTAGCATTTCCAGATCTACTGGCGTAACAATATTGAGTGGTCTGATAGAAAGAGGGGATGGTGATAGGCTTTTTATAAGTCATATTGTGACCTCATCCCATGGACTGGGTAGTGTCTACAGGAAACTCCACCTTGCTCCCAATGAAGGGAACATATACAGCCATGGTAATGAATTTCCCACTTATCGACATGCCAAAATGATCTTTGGCATTGAACTCTGTTATGACACGCATTTTCCTGAATTGACTACTATCCTGGCGTTGCGAGGGGTGGAGGTTCTCTTCCTGCCTTATGCCTCTCCACGAGAGACATCTGTGGAAAAGGGGGAACGATGGTTGCGATACCTGTCTGCACGTGCTTATGATAACAGCATTTTTGTGGTGGCATGTAACCAGGTAGGCAACTATGATGAAGGCGGGGCGTTTCCCGGAGTGGCACTGGTATTGGACCCAAAAGGTCATATTATAGAAGATGCCTACGGCGAAGATGAGAAGGTCGTCATAGCTGATTTGAGGGCGAGTGATCTGATAAAGGTACGAAAGAGTAAAATGGGTTTCTTTTTGAGCCGTCGTCGCCCCGAGATATATGGTGAACTTTCGGTTTCACAAATTGCCCCTACAATTCTAACTTCAGATCCATTAGATTTTAGTTGAGTTTATGTATAACGACCAAAAAATAACAAAAGGAGGTAAGAAGTATGCCACAAATTGAAATTGGAGGCCAGACCTACGAAGTTGATGAAGATGGTTTCCTTCAGGAACTTGATAAATGGAGTAAAGAATTTGCGCAGGGTTATGCCGTCGTGGAAGGTATTGAAGGAGAACTTACCGAAGACCATTGGAAGCTTATCAATTATATAAGGGATTACTATACCCAGTATGGTATTGCCCCAATGATCAGAAAGCTCTGCAAGGATTGTGACTTTAAACTGAAGTATATATACGAAATGTTTCCATCAGGACCAGCAAAAGGGGCTTGCAAACTGGCAGGACTCTCTAAGCCTACCGGGTGTGTATAATTTTAGTTCACCGTTCACCGATAACCATCTTCATGGGCACAGGTGAAAAGTTAAGCATGGTTAACAGATAACGGTCAACAGATAACAAATTTAACGGGAAGTTATGGACCTCGTCAATATCAAGCATGAAGGTGGGCTCTGTTTTTCGGTCAATGTACGGGATCATCGATTTCTGGTGGACATGGCAAAAGATGAAGGTGGGTCTGATAAGGGTGTTTCACCAGCCGAATTGTTGGTTGCAGCTCTGGGATCATGCGTCGGCGCTCACATCGCCAGGTATTGTCAAACAGCCAATATCCCCCATAAGGGGATGGAATTAAACTTAACCTTTCAAGCCGTCAAAGAAGGAAACAGGCTAAGGATTTCAAGTATTGTGGGGGATATATCTCTCCCACAGGACATAGGTCCCCGCTCTAAGGCTATTTTAAGAGCAGGGAAGAACTGTATTATCAGAAATACATTGGCACAGGGTCCTGAAATCGATTTGGAGTTATAACTTTGATGAAGTCGTAAAAAGTTGCGATAATCTTAAGGATTCAAGGGGGTAAGTTCCGTTCACTTGAACCCCAGTACCCTCGAATCCTTGAATCCTTTCTTTATGTGAGTGACTATTCTACAATGTTGGAAAATTTTTTAAGACAAAAGAAGGCCACTATTCTGAAAAGGTGGTTTGACATGATACTGGAGACTTACCCTCCTGATACTTCAGGGTTTTTGAAGCATGAAAAAAATCAGTTTGCTAATCCGGTGGGAAATACGATATTACTGGAGATAGAGGATATATATGAAGAGCTTCTCCGTGGGAGAGACTCTGAGAAACTCTCTCACTTTCTCGACAGGATTATCAAAATCAGGGCGATTCAGGATTTTTCTCCCGCCCGGGCCGTAGCGTTTATCTTTCATTTAAAGAATGTGATAAGGGAGGAATTGGGAGGTGAAATTCGTAACGATCAGCTCTTTGAGGAGTTATTGGAATTTGAGTACCAAATAGATAAACTCGCCCTTCTCGCCTTCAACACATATATGAAATGCCGGGAGAAGGTTTACGAGATCAGGGTAGCTGAGGTGAAAAACAGGGTCTTCAGCTTGCTTAAGAGGGCAGATCTGATAGGTGAGATTTCAGAACAGGAACTGGATATCAGAGAGGAAAACATTGATAGTGTAGTATAGGAATTTCCTTTTTGAACGTAGATGAACACAGTCGTTTTGTTGGTTTGATTAGTTTCATTGGTTCAACGTTAATCAGAACTAACCGAACCGGTTTAGACTGTAGACTGTTAGGCTGTAGGCTAAAGCTAATAGCCTATAGTCTACAGCCTAAAGTCTATAATTATCTGCGGGTATCGGCGAAAATCTGCGTCCTAATTTAATTTGAAATAATGAGGTGGTAGCAAATGGGTCTATGGTTTTCTCTGTTCACAGTTGTAATACTTGTCTTGCTTGTCTTCATGGGAGTAGGGGTGGTAGGTTTGAATTCCCTCTTTGGAATTGTAATACCCTATGCGGCTCTTCTCGTTTTCCTCGTTGGGGTCGTATATCGTGTTGGGAAATGGGCCAAGGCCCCTGTCCCTTTCCGAATACCCACCACCTGTGGTCAACAGAAATCACTCCCATGGATCAAGGCAAACAATCTTGAGAGTCCTTACAATACGTTAGGTGTTATAGTGAGGATGGCTCTTGAGGTACTTCTCTTCCGTTCCCTGTTCAGGAATACAAGAGCCGAATTACGGGATGGCCCAAGGGTTGTATACGGAGGAACCAAGTGGCTTTGGCTGGCAGGACTGGCCTTTCACTGGTCTTTTCTCTTGATTCTGATAAGACATCTGAGGTTCTTTACTGAGCCCATACCTTTCTTTGTGAATCTGTTTGAGGGTATGGATGGATTGTTCGAGATAGGGGTGCCAACACTCTATATGACTGACATCATCATCTTGCTGGCAGTGACATACCTTTTCCTCAGAAGGGTAGTTATTCCACAGATTCGATACATCTCCCTTGCTGCTGACTATTTTCCTCTATTTCTTATTCTGGGTGTGGCACTTTCCGGTGTCCTTATGCGGCATTTTTATAAGGTAGATATTTTCAAAGTAAAGGAATTAGCTACTGGATTGTTCAGTTTTCATCCTGTGGTTCCTGAGGGGATTGGGCTGGCTTTTTATATCCATCTATTCCTCGTCAGCACCTTGCTTGCCTACTTTCCCTTCAGCAAGCTCATGCATATGGGGGGAGTTTTCCTCAGTCCCACCAGGAATCTGGCGAATAACAACCGTATGCGCAGACATGTCAATCCCTGGAATTACCCTGTGAAGGTTCATACATATGAAGCCTACGAGGACGAATTTAGAGAGAAAATGAAAGCAGTTGGAATACCGGTGGAAAAGGAGTAAGATATGTCAGAAGACCTGTCAAACGTTCCGAAACCAGATGAGCTAATGGGAATAGACCATAAGCCTCCTAGAAAGGGGTGGATGGATGTTCCCGTTGATTTTAAACCGGGCACTTATAGCTATCCTGCGAAGGCCAAGAATCTTAAGATCCTTGGTATGCCGAATCCGAGGGAATGGTCGCCGACCGATGAGGACTGGAAACTGCCCGAAAACTGGAAGGAGATTGTCCGAGAAGGGTTCAAGGATCGGCTTGACAAGTACCGCTCTTTTCAACTCTTCATGGATATATGTGTGAGATGTGGTGCCTGTGCCGATAAGTGCCACTTCTTCATCGGTTCAGGAGATCCCAAGAATATGCCAGTGCTGCGGGCAGAGCTAATGAGATCGGTGTATCGGAAAGAGTTTACAACGTCAGGGAAGATATTTGGAAAACTGGCAGGGGCGAGAGAACTTACCACAGATGTCATAAAAGAGTGGTTTTACTACTTTTACCAGTGCACCGAATGCCGTCGTTGCTCGGTTTTCTGTCCTTACGGTATTGATACAGCTGAGATCACCATGATGGGCAGAGAACTGCTCCATTTGCTTGGTTGTGGCATCAACTGGGCCATGGAGCCTGTGGCAAATTGCTTCAGGACAGGGAATCACCTGGGGTTACAGCCTCATGGGTTCAAGGATACACTGGAATTTTTCGCAGACGATATAGAAGATTTGACGGGGATCAAGATAGACGTCCCCCTTAATAAAAAAGGGGCAGAGATCCTCTTTGTCGTACCTTCTGGTGATTACTTTGGTGATCCTGGTACTTACACCTGTATGGGGTACATGATGCTCTTCCATGAACTGGGGCTTGATTACACCTGGAGTACATACGCCTCCGAAGGTGGAAACTTTGGCTTGTTTACATCACATGAGATGATAAAGAGGCTCAATGCCAAGATATATGCTGAAGCAAAGAGATTAGGAGTAAAATGGATACTTGGAGGAGAATGTGGCCACATGTGGAGGGTAATGCATCAGTATATGGACACGATGAATGGGCCTGCGGACTTTCTTGAGGTGCCGACTTCTCCTATTACTGGAACGCGGTTCGAGAACGCAAAATCCACAAAGATGGTCCATATCATGGAATTTACCTCTGATCTTATGTGGCACAATAGATTGAGACTGGATCCCGGCAGGAATGAGAACCTGATAGTAACCTTCCATGACTCCTGTAACCCTGCGAGGGCTATGGGACTCATCGAGGAACCACGGTATGTAATCCAGAAGGTCTGCAACCATTTTCACGAAATGCCGGAGAATACTATCAAGGAGCAGACATTCTGCTGTGGGGGTGGTGCCGGATTGGGCAATGACGAAAACATGGAGATGAGGTTAAGGGGAGGCTTCCCAAGAGGAAATGCTGTCAGGTATGTTCAGGAAAAGTATGGAGTAAACCGTCTTGCATGTATCTGTGCCATTGACAGGGCTACCCTCATACCTGTATGCGACTACTGGGCTCCAGGGGTTGAGGTTACCGGTGTCCATGAGATGGTGGCGAATGCCCTGGTGATGAAGGGGGAGAAAGAAAGAACCACAAATCTACGGGGTGAACCCCTGCCAGGAAAGGAGGAAGTAGAGGATGAATAACAGAGGTATGATCATAGCCGGAATAATCATCTTCCTCTGCCTCATAACCTTTCCTATCTGGTATAATGTAGTTGGCGGGAAAGCTGCATATACACCTGAACTTAAAATTGTTAGCAAGGAGAAGCAGTGTGTAGAGTCCACGAAATATATGAGGAGCCAACACATGCAGCTGTTGAACGACTGGCGAAATTCCGTTGTCCGTGAGGATAAAAGGACTTACACAGCCCTCGATGGGAAGAAATATGATATGAGTCTTTCCAATACATGCTTGAACTGCCATTCAAATAAGGCTGATTTTTGCGACAAGTGTCACAATTATCTTGAGGTGACACCTACCTGCTGGAATTGCCATGTCGTGCCGGAGGAGAACAAGTTATGAAAATCGACAGAAGGGGATTCTTAAAGATAGGTGGATTAGGCATATTGGGGGTTGCGGTTAAACCCGTTATTGATGTGGTTTCAAAAGCCAAGCTGGCGGAAGCTTCGTCTAAAAAGGGGGTCTTGGTAGAAAAAAGATTGGCTATGGTTGTAAATCTGAAGAACTGTAAGGAGGGGTGTACAGATTGTATCGCTGCCTGCCATGGAGTTCACAACGTCCCGGACATTGCCAATCCAAAGGATGAGGTCAAATGGATATGGACTGAGTCTTACGAGAATGCATTTCCAGACCAGGAACACCGGTTCATCGGAGGTGGGATGAAGGGAAGCCCCGCTATCCTGCTCTGTAATCACTGTGATAACCCCTCTTGTGTAAGAGTATGCCCCACGAAGGCTACATTTAAAAGAGAAGATGGAATCGTCATGATGGACTATCATCGTTGTATTGGATGCAGATTCTGTATGGCTGCGTGTCCCTATGGATCAAGGAGCTTTAATTGGAGAGACCCAAGGCCTTTTATCAAAAAGGTTAATCCGGAGTTCCCAACGAGGACCAAGGGGGTTGTGGAAAAGTGCAATTTCTGTGAGGAAAGGCTTGCCAAAGGCCTTATCCCTGCGTGTGTTGAATCGTGCAAGAACAAGGCATTGGTTTTTGGCAACGTGGAAGACCCCAACTCGGAGGTAAGGGAAATTCTTCGTTCCAATTACACCATTCGACGTAAACCCGGCCTTGGTACAGGGCCTCAAATCTATTATATAGTGTGATTCAGACATTAGACTATAGACTGTAGACTAAAGGGAAAGATGGTTAATTTAGAAAATAAAGTTAAAGTCTGGTGTCTAAAGTCTGATGTCTCATAGAGGTGAGGAGTTATGTTTGAAAAGGCTTTGATCGGAAGCAAAAAGTACTGGGGGTTAGCAATCGGTCTGCTTGCTATCATGGGGGTAGGCGCAATTTTCTATCTCCAGCAGTGGAATTATGGCTTAGGTATAACAGGTATGAGCAGGGACGTTTCGTGGGGGCTTTATATCGCCCAGTTTACTTTTCTTGTAGGTGTTGCAGCTTCGGCGGTTATGGTGGTCCTGCCTTACTACCTGCATAATTACAAGGCATTCGGAAGGATTACGATCCTGGGGGAGTTTGTGGCTGTAGCTTCCGTTATCATGTGCCTGGTATTTATTATTGCAGATCTCGGTCAACCGACCAGGGCACTTAACATAGTACTGTATCCAACCCCTAGTTCGATCCTCTTCTGGGATATGATTGTCCTGAACGGTTACCTCCTCCTCAATATTCTTATCGGCTGGAACGTCCTGGCTTCTGAACGAAAGTCGGTACCACCGCCTGCCTGGGTAAAACCCTTGATATACATTTCAATACCCTGGGCAGTAAGTATTCACACAGTAACAGCCTTCATTTACGCCGGTCTTCCTGGAAGGGGCTTCTGGCTTACGGCTATTATGGCACCCCGTTTTTTGGCCTCGGCGTTTGCCGGGGGCCCTGCCCTCCTAATCTTATTGAGTCTGATCATAAGAAGGTTCACAAAGTTCGATCCGGGAAAGGATGCCATTCAAAATCTTGGGAAGATCGTTGCCTATGCCATGTCAATTAATGTGTTTTTTATACTCCTTGAAATCTTTACTGTCTTTTACAGTCAGATACCGGAACACATGCATCACTTCGAGTATATCTTTGCCGGCTTGGGTGAGCATGGAAAACTGGTACCATGGATGTGGGCTTCTGTATCACTGGCGGTGGTGTCTCTTATCCTTTTGGTCAATCCCATTACACGCAGGCGTGAGTCTATTTTGGCATTGGCTTGTGTGATAGTGTTCTTTTCTCTGTGGATAGAGAAGGGGTTTGTTCTGGTTGTAACAGGATTTATACCATCGCCTCTTGGGAGAGTATTTGAATATACACCTACAGTTCCTGAGATATTTATTACTTTGGGGATTTGGGCAATGGGCTTCCTGATACTTGCCATTCTCTACAAGATAGCTATAGCAGTTAAGGAAGAGATAGAGGCATAAAAGGAAATACTTCAGTTTGAGCTAACTCGTTAAGTTGAAATAAGACTACAAAGGGGGGGGGTGATATAAACTATGGGTTACGTGGTAAAAGTTGATAAGAGTAAGTGTGACGGAGACGGTGCCTGTATAGAGAATTGTCCTGTAGATGTCTTTGAGATGGGCGAAGATGGCAAATCAAAATCCAGTCAACCAGGATGAATGCCTAGGTTGTGAAAGCTGTATGGAAGTGTGTGAAGCAGGGGCGGTTACCGTAGAGGAGGAATAGATGTAATTTAGGCATTAGGCTGAAGGCTGAAGACTGAAGGAAGGAAATGGCCAGAGTTATTTTTCTTTATAGAAAAGTCTGATGTCTGACGTCTAACGTCTGGAGTCCAGTGTTTGAATTGGATGGGACATTTAAGATGCGGGGACAATGAAGGGAGGTGGTAGGGGGAGATATCTGTGGCGAAATGTAGAAAAAAGCTTAGTATGAACAAGGATCTTTAGAAATTTAAACTATGTAAGGAGGTAAAAAGTTATGCCAAGTTATGTCATTTCGGAAAAGTGTGACGGCTGCAAAGGGCAGGATAAGACGGCATGTATGCATATCTGCCCCAACGATTTAATGGTCTTGAACAAAGATACGATGAAGGCATACAACCAGGAGCCTACCTATTGCTGGGAGTGTTACTGTTGTGTAAAGATATGTCCACAGCAGGCTATGGACGTAAGGGGTTATGCTGACTTTATGCCCCTCGGCGCCGCCTCAACTCCTCTCCGGGGATCAGAAGACATCATGTGGACGATCACCTTCAGGGATGGAAGAATAAAGAGGTTTAAGTATCCAACAAGAACTACACCAGAGGGTTCAATAAAGCCACTGGAGGGATTTTCCGAGGCAAAGGTAGCAGATTTGGCCAATCAGTTTCTCCTCGGAGAGCCTGACATAATGGGAGTAAAAGAGCTTCCAACAAAGAAATAAAAAGGAAAGGAGAAATGACCATGAGAGAGTTTGCAACAGAAGTTGTGGAGACTGATGTATTGATACTCGGTGGAGGAATGGCCGGCTGTGGTGCTGCAGTGGAAGCCGCCTACTGGGCAAAGCCGCTGGGTTTAAAGGTAACACTTGTAGAGAAGGCCGCCATTGACAGAAGTGGTCCTGTTGCGATGGGACTTTCTGCCCTTAATACATACATGGGAATGGATGGAAAAGTGACCCATGATTCTCATACACCTGAAGACTTCGTAAAGTATGCAGCTAATGACCAGATGGGTCTGACAAGGCAGGACCTCGTCTATGATATTGCAAGACATGTGGACTCAACCGTCAGACACTTTGATAAATGGGGACTTCCTATATGGAAGGATGAGGCCGGAAATTACGTAAAGTCAGGTGCTTGGCAGGTAATGATATCCGGCGAGAGTTACAAGGTCATCGTGGCAGAGGCGGCAAAGAATGCCATCGGAATGGACAATATATATGAGAGGGTCTTTATCACACATCTGCTGAAGGATGAGAAAGAACCCGACAGGGTCTGTGGCGCAATTGGCTTTAGCGTCAGGGAAGAAAAGATCTATGTGTTTAAGGCTAAGGCAACTATCGCTCTGATGGGTGGCGCGGTCCATGTATTCAGGCCAAGGTCCCAGGGTGAAGGCTTTGGGAGGTCCTGGATGCCGCCATTTTTAGCAGGAGCGGCTTATGCCACCATACTTCAGGCAGGGGCCGAGCTTACCCAGATGGATGTGACACTTGTCCCACCAAGGTTCAAAGATGCATATGGTCCTGTTGGGACATTCTTCCTGCTCTTTAAGACACCTGCAACAGATGCCTATGGGGGGCCATACGTTGGTGCGTATGGGTCCGAGACAGACAAGTGGGCGCCTTATTCAAAGCTAAAGCCCTGTCCAACCCCTGTGAGAAACTACGAGATGATACTTGCAACGAAGGAGGGCAAGGCACCACTAATGATGCATACAGAGAAGGTAACAGATAGGATAAAGAAGGAGGTAACAGACCCGAAGGAGCAGAAGAAGGCTTTAAAAAAGTTTGAAAATGAGGCCTGGGAGGACTTCCTCGATATGACAATCTCAGGCGCCACAAACTGGGCTGCCCATAATGTTGATCCAATGGAAAAACCGATGGAGCTTCAGTTGGGAGACCCTGTCTTCATAGGGTCACATGCCTGCTTGTGTGGTGCATGGGCATGTGGTGCTCCTGAGCTTATGCCGGCACAATACAAGGCAGACTTCCCTGCCCAGTATAACTGTATGACCACTGTTATGGGTCTATTCACAGCAGGTTGCGGGTTGGGTGCAAGTCCCCATAAGTTTTCAAGTGGCTCCCATGTATCTGGAAGGATTGCAGCAAAGTCAGCAGTGAAGTATGCCAATGACAAGAAGGGCTATACGCCAACGCTGTCTGATACTACGATAGGCAAACTCAAGGAAACAGTATTGAGACCACTTGCCCTCTATGAAGAGAAGAGCGCATATACAACGGTTCCTGATGTGAATCCTAACTATATCTCCCCGCATAATTTCCTGTTCAGGCTGCAAAAGATAATGGGGGAATATGCAGGTGGATGGGAGACGAATTATGGGACATCTGACAAGATGCTCGAGACCGCCCTCTGGAAATTGGGCTTCTGTGAAGAGGATATAGAAAAGATTGCTGTCAAAAACCTTCATGAGCTAATGAGGGCATGGGAGGCAATACACAGATTGTGGGTTGCAGAGGCATGCGCAAGGACAAGGCTTGCCAGGAAGGAGTCAAGATGGCCTGGATATTACCATAAGTACGATTACATGAAGCTGGATGAAGGCAAGAAACACTTTATAAATGTGAAATATGATGCTGATAAGAAGGAATGGAAGGTCATCGAAAGGCCAATGATCCCTATTATTTAAGGGAGATGTATCATTGGGGGCGACTTGAAGGTCGCCCCCGCATTTTATTAAAGGTAACTACTCAGGCACAAAGTGGCAAAGGCACATAGGCACAAAGCAGAGCGGAGCAGAGTCGTTTCCTTGTTTTTTCCTTCTTTGTGCCTTTGGTGCTTTGTGCCTACCTGAATAGTTACTAAATGACCTATGAATGAAGAGTATGCTTAAAAAACGCCAGGCACTATCCCTGGAAAGCAGATTCAAATTCTCATGTCACAATGAGATTTCCTGTTTTAACACATGCTGCGCTGATATAAATATCTTTCTCATGCCTTATGATATCCTGAGGATGAGAAGGGCTATGGGGTTGTCTTCGGGAGAATTCTTAAAGGGATACACCATTCCACTCTTAGCAGATGAGGGATTGCCTTTAGTAGTGCTTAAGATGATGGAGGATGAAAATAAGATATGTCCTTTTGTTACCTCTAGTGGATGTAAGATATACCAGGATAGGCCATGGTCGTGCAGGATGTATCCCGTATTTCCCTCTTCTTCAGGAGAAGAAGGGTTTTTTATAGCAGAAGGGAACTCATGCCTTGGGTGTAAAGAGGAAAAATGGTGGACAATAGAAGGGTGGAAGAAGGATCAGGGGATCGATATCTATGATAAAATGAACGAATCTTATGAGGAGATCACCTTACATGATTATTTTCTGAAGGGGAATAAACTTGATCCAGGAAAGTCGAAGATGCTTTATATGGCCTGTTATGACCTCGATGAGTTTGAGAGATTTCTTTTTCAAACCAGGTTTTTTGATGTCTATGATGTGGACAATGGGGTTATTGAGAAGATAAAAGAAGATGAAGAAGAACTCCTTAGTTTTAGCTATAGATGGATAAGATTCAATCTCTTCGGGGAAGATACATTAAGACTCAAAGATAAAACATTTGATAAGATTTTGCAGGCCAAGAGGAAAGAATAATGTAACCGTAGGGGCAGACCTGCGTGTCTGCCCCCTTGAAGATTAAGACAGAAAGGATTAATCCATGTTGATGGATATGGGTACCGTAGAACCTGTTAAGCGTACACTGGATTCTAAATTCAAATTCGGATGTCATAATGATATGAGCTGCTTTACTAGCTGTTGTAGCCGTACAAGTATAATTCTTACCCCCTATGACATAGTAAGGATGAAAAATAGGATGGGAATCTCTTCAGGAGATTTCCTTGAGAAATACACCTACACCTATATTGATGAGGAGATCTCACATCCTTATGCAGTGCTTGAGGTGATGGATGACAATAAAGAGGGATGTCCATTTGTTACACCCAAGGGCTGCAGTATTTATGAAGACCGGCCTTCTAACTGTCGTTATTATCCTGTCGGTCAAGGTATCATGATAATTGGCTCAGAGGAAGGACCGGTAAATGAAGAATTCTACTTCTTTATAAGAGATCCAAATTGTCTTGGTTATCAGGGAGACAGAGAGTGGACGATAGAGAGTTGGAGGATTGAACAGGGAGCTGACCTATATGATGAGATGAACAGGGAGTGGAAGGAGATCCAGTTGAGGAGGAACACATCTGAGCAGTCCAAACTCGAGTCAAATAAACAGGCCATGCTTTATATGGCAAGTTATGATATAGATAAGTTCAAAAAATTTGTTTTTGAGAGCAAATTTCTTGATATCCTTGAGATTGATAAGGAGGAGGTCGAAAAGATAAAGATTGATGAAATAGCGCTAATGAAGTTTGGATTCAAATACCTGAAATTTATCCTTATGCTTGAGAACACGTTGAAAGTAAAGGAAGAATATAAAAATAATCACATAAATTCGTAAGTTAGGAGGGACATGGTGGAGAGAGAAGTTTTTGGCAAAGGTATTCTTGTTGTCGGAGGGGGGATCAGTGGGCTCACCACGGCTCTTGAAGTTGCGGAAACTGGATACAGGGTCATCCTTGTGGAAAAAGAGGCTTTTCTTGGGGGAAGGGTCGCCAGACTGAATAAATACTATACGAAACTCTGTCCTCCAAGCTGCGGACTTGAAATAAACTTCAAGAGAATAAAACGTAACCCGAATATTCAGTACTTTACACTGGCAGAGGTAGAATCGGTTTCAGGCGAGGAAGGGAATTATGATGTAGCGATCAGAGTTCAACCCAGGTATGTTAACGATAACTGTACCGCCTGCGGAGAATGTGAGAAGGTCTGTGTTACAGAAATCGAAAATGATTTTAACCTGGGGATGGACAAGACCAAAGCTGCTTATCTTCCCTACCACATGGCTTTCCCCATGAAATATGTGTTAGCCCCTGAGATCATTGGAACCGATGAGGCAAAGAGGTGTTTGGAAGCCTGTAAGTATAACGCTATTGATTTGGAAATGCAGCCCGAGACTATCAATGTCAAGGTTGGTTCTATAGTTGTTACTACCGGCTGGAAACCGTATGATGCTGCAAAAATAGACAATCTGGGTTTTGGAAAATACGAAAATGTAATAACCAATGTTATGATGGAAAGATTGGCGGCTCCCAATGGGCCTACGAATGGAAAGATATTACGGCCATCTGATGGGAAAGAGGTCAAGAATGTCATATTTGCACAGTGTGCCGGATCAAGGGATGAGAATCATCTGCCATATTGTTCAGCCGTATGCTGTTTGGCATCTCTGAAACAGGCAACGTATGTACGGGAGCAGGATCGGGAATCGAAGGTCACCATTTTTTATATAGATGTAAGGGCAATTGGAAGATATGAAGACTTCTATACAAAGGTTCAGAGTGATGAAAATGTGTCATTTATTAAGGGAAAAGTAGCAAAGGTTGAAGAAGACCCAGCTACCAAAGACCCGATAGTGGAAGTGGAAGATACCCTGTCAGGTGAGAAGATCAGGGCAAAAGCGGACCTGGTTGTTTTAGCCACAGGGATAGTTCCAAATATGTCGGAGAATAAAATCCCTTTGAATATAACTTGTGACGAATTTGGATTTGCAGTCTCCGATCCATCTAAGACAGGTATATACGCAGCCGGTTGTGCCAGGAGACCCGTAGGGGTTGCTGGGGCGGTTCAAGATGCAACAGGGGCAGCCCTGAAGTCCATTCAAAGTACTTTAAGGAGGTAACCAATGGATAAGAAGATCGGGGTTTACATATGCAGTGGTTGTGAGATTGGGGAATCTCTTGACATAGAAGCTCTAGCCGGTCTGGCAAGCTCTAAATACAAAGTTCCGGTATGCAAGAACCACCCCATGTTATGTGGCGAGGAAGGTTCTTCCCTTATAAGAAGTGATATAGAGAAGGAGGGGGTTAATACTGTTGTCATTGCTGCCTGTTCCCCAAGAGAAAAGACCAATGTTTTCTCATACGATCCTACGGCTATTAGTATGGAGAGAATCAACCTGAGAGAACATGTCGCATGGTGTCATACCCCAAATGATGAAGATACTCAGATGCTGGCGGAAGACTATATGAGGATGGGGATCGCTAAGGCACAAAAGATGGCCACTCTAGAACCTTTTAGTGAAGAGATAAATAAAACGATTCTGGTAGTGGGTGGTGGAATAACAGGAATAACATCAGCGCTTGAGGCAGCCAAAGCTGGAAAAGATGTAGTTCTTGTTGAAAAGGGACCTGAGCTTGGCGGATGGATGGCTAAGATATGGAAACAGTATCCTAAAACCCCACCATACCTCGAGCTTCAGGAGACGGGAATTGACTCAAAAATCAGAGAGGTAAAGTCCAATACAAAGATTAGGATATATACCGGTGCCAAGATAGAGAAGACGGAAGGTGCCCCTGGTTTATTTGATGTTACTATAAGCCAAAATGGAAAGTCTGAGACAATAAGGGTAGGATCGATAGTTGAGGCTACCGGTTGGCAGCCTTACGATGCCAATAAACTCGGACATCTGGGTTTTGGTAAGAGCCCCAACGTGGTAACAAATATCATGATAGAAGAGATGGCATCAAAAGGGAAATTTGCCCGTCCATCTGATGGTAAAGAGGCTAAGAGTGTGGCATTTATCCAGTGTGCAGGGTCGAGAGACAGCAATCACCTGCCGTATTGCTCCTCGTATTGTTGTCTTACTTCACTAAAACAGGCCGCATATATAAGGGAACAGGACAGCGATACGAAGGTTTATATACTCTACAAAGACATAAGAACCCCTGCTCAATATGAGCTTTTTTATAAGAAGGTACAGGAAGATGCCGGCGTTTTTCTGACGAAAGGTGAGGTAGTAGGGGTTTCGGAAGACTCTGATAAGAATCTCATCATAGACGTGGATAACACCTTACTTGGAGACAGGATACAGATAAAGGCCGATATGGTTGTTCTGGCAACGGGTATGGTCCCATCCGCTGGGATACAGGTGAAAGACTTGGCATTAGAAGAACCAGAGGGGACTTCTGATGAGAAGAAAAAAGAGGAAGAGGTACCAAAAGATTTTATTATACCATCGGATATTTTGAATCTGAGTTACAGACAGGGACCGGAACTGCCCAGTTTGAAATACGGGTTCCCTGACTCCCACTATATATGTTTCCCATACGAGACTCGGAGGACAGGTATATATGCTGCCGGATGTGTGAGGCAGCCTTTGGATAGTGCTGACTGTGTGGATGATGCTGCAGGTGCTGCTTTGAAGGCTATCCAGTGTGTTGAACTTACTGCTCAGGGAAAAGCAGTCCATCCAAGAGCAGGGGATATGAGCTATCCGGAGCTATACATGTCGCGGTGTACCCAGTGCAAGAGGTGCACGGAGGAGTGTCCGTTTGGTATGTACAACGAGGACGAAAAGGGCAATCCCTTGCCCAACCCCACCAGATGTCGCAGATGTGGTATCTGCATGGGGTCATGCCCGGAGAGGATTATATCCTTTAAGGACTATTCAGTTGATATCATCGGGTCCATGGTGAAGGCCATAGATGTTCCGGAAGAGGATGAGGAGAAACCAAGGGTCGTGGCCTTTCTCTGTGAAAACGATGCATATCCTTCCATGGATATTGTAGGTCGGAAACGTCTCTCCTACAATCCCTATATGAGGGTTATCCCTTTAAGATGTTTAGGCAATGTTAATATCGTATGGATTGCCGATGCCCTTTCCAAAGGTATAGATGGGGTTCTCCTTATAGGGTGCAAATACGGTGATGACTATCAGTGTCACTACATAAAGGGGAGTGAGCTGGCAAGCTATAGGATGGAAAAGATTAAAGAGACTCTGGACAGACTTCGCCTTGAATCTGATAGGATACGCATCCTGGAACTATCCATTGATGAGTACGATAAACTTCCTGGGATCTTCGATGATTTTATGGAAACGATAGAAAGGGTTGGTCCAAACCCATATAAGGGTTTCTAGACGTTTCAAGTAGGCACAGAGGGGCAGGGGGCACAAAGGCACAAAGAAAAGAGGTGAAAAAATGGCAGATAGACAGCTCATAGAACCAGACATGAATTTTGTTAAAAAGTTAGCAGGCTTTGGGGGGGACACACTTAAGAAGTGTTTTCAATGTGCAACATGCTCGGTTGTGTGCAATCTGTCACCTGAGAGGAACCCTTTCCCCAGAAAAGAGATGATATGGGCTTCCTGGGGGTTGAAAGACAGACTTCTGACTGACCCCGATGTATGGCTCTGCCATCAGTGTAATGACTGTTCTACTTATTGTCCAAGAGGAGCAAAGCCTGGTGATGCTTTAGCGGCAATTAGAAACTATAGCTTTATGCACTATGCTTCTCCAGGATTTTTGGGTAAGGCATTGAGTCAGGGAAGGTATTTGCCCCTTCTATTGGCATTCCCCATTGTTTTGTTCCTCTTTTTGCTGGGAATTACCGGTCATCTGAATATACCAGAGGGAGAGATTGTTTTTAAAAAGTTTGTCCCTCATACAATAGTTGATCCTGTCTTCATCCTCGTCTCTATCTTGGTATTTATATCTATTGTTGTAGGGGTCAAAAGATTCTGGAAAGGTATGAAGGATGGCGTCCACCCCAGTGAATCTCGAAATCTATCCTTATTGGATTTTGTAAAGTCTCATGTGATCCCGGTTCTTGTTGATGTTTTTAAACATTCAAAATTCAAGGATTGTGAAGAAAACAGACCCAGATATCTTGCTCACCTCATGATCTTTTACGGTTTCATAGCCCTGGCAATAGTGACGGGAATCGTATTTATCGGCATATACTTACTTGGTCTCCATGAGATGCTGCCTCTAAGCCAGTTAAATCCCATAAAACTATTTGCAAACCTTGGAGCCATTGCTCTCTTTATAGGTTGTACACTCGTAATATCCAATAGACTCAAGGCAGAAGAGGATAAGAGCAGGAGCACATACCTTGACTGGGTATTTATCATAATAGTATATCTGGTAGCCATCTCGGGGATACTTACGGAAGTTACAAGATTGTTTGATGTTGCTGTCTTAGCCTATCCTTTTTATTTTGTTCATCTTGTCTTGGTGTTTTATCTTATAGCCTACCTGCCATTCTCAAAATTTGCCCATTTTATTTACCGAACTGTGGCGTTGGTTTATGCCAGTTATTCGGGGAGGGAGAAGTAATTGTTACGAATGTATCCACTGCCGTATGCGAGGCACGACTTTTGATAGCCAGTCATTTGAGCCCCTCAGTCTTATGAACTGTTTAAAAAGACTGTCTGTCAATTGAAGAACCCTGTTATACAGGTATACCTTTTCAATCACAGCCCCTTCCATATCCTTTCGGGATTCTACGTGCCCCGATTGGGGCACCTTGAGACCTGATATGCTCAAACCCTCTCCTTTGACCGTAAAATTCGATTCAAAGTCATTGCCTTTATAGACAAGATTGATCTCTGTGACAACAGCCCCCTTCCTCAGTGCCATGATACCTTCTTCCAGACCTGCATCATCCCCTTGTATAGTGATGCTTTCCAACACTTCTTTCCGTAAATTTTCAAGGACAATACGATTCCCAATCTCAAGGGACATGGGTTCCTGTACTATTTCATTTATTGTATTCTGTTCGTTTTCGATGAGAAACCATAACCACGTCAGGAACTCATAACCCAAAAATTTGTAACGGTTAAAGGCTACAGAAATATCAAGCATTGTTTACCCCGTGAAGTTTGTAGGAGAAAGCTTTGCCAGATTATCACGTTCTCCATCGGAAAGACCCATTGTAAGATCGGCTAATGTAAATGGGAATAGCCTGATAAGGGAGAGTTGGAAAGACTGTAAAAACAGTGTTTCCAACTCTTCATTGGCAGATTTCAGATTTGAAAAAAAACACAAAGAAGACGAATCATAGTCCCATATCAAATCATATAAATGGGGTGTGGATGGAATACGCAGCATAAGGGTATCTGTGACATGATCCTTAACAATCTTCTTTTCATCTCGTGTTAAAAACTGTCTTTCGCTTTCAGTGAGCCGTTTAGCTGCCTCTATGGCATAATGTTTTCTGATTGTCTTTTGGGGTATTGCCTTTTTGTCTATCCTCAGGGAAAAGACCATGTGAGTGCCGATTACAAAGGAAGATCCCCTGAAATCAGGCATAAAAGGATTCTCAAAAGATGTCCATCCTACTTTCTTTTCTGAAATGTCTTCATCAACATCTTTGATGACATTTTCTTTGAGACCCTTAGCGATTGTGTCAAGAATAGGCTCTTCAATCTTCCCTTCGACCTTGTAACGGGTTACAGATACAGTAGACGACAACAGACCCATATATTCTTTCCGCCCTTCAATGATTTAAGATGCCAATACTTCTATCACGCTCTTTTTCTCTTTGCAAGATATAACTTATTTCTTCATCATCTTTTCGAGCAGTACAGTCCCTGGGGGTAGGCAGTTATAATATCAGGGATAGACTAGAGGTCAGAAAATACCCTTCAAGGAATAAAATTGTTTGGCTTGACGGATTCCCCCTTTCTTGTTAGCATATCTTACTACATAAATTCTCTCCTGTAAGAACAGGTATCAACAATCTACTTTTGAAACAAGAGGTTAAATGATTCCCTTAAGGGATGAAAATCCCTCCAGCACTATCCCCTTTATCAATACTGCTTTTATCTTAGCCAACATTTATGTCTTCATCTATCAAAACTTTTTTGTGCCAGGTGGTAGTAGCCCTCTCTTTTTTCGATTGGGCAGCATCCCTTATGAATTTACCCATTTTGTAGACATTCCTCCTCAATCCTTAGTCCCTGTGCCTTTGACTATTTTTACAGCAATGTTCATGCATGGTGGCTGGATTCACCTCATAAGCAATATGCTTTTTCTGTGGGTTTTTGGTAATAATGTTGAGGATGTGCTCGGTCATATTAAATATCTGTTTTTCTATATAGTATGCGGGGTTCTTGCGTCTTTACTTCACATATTCACCAATATCAATTCCCAGGTTCCAAGTATCGGTGCCAGTGGTGCTATAGCAGGGGTGATGGGAGCATATCTGTTCCTCTTTCCAAAGGCACGCATCAAAACTCTTGTGATATTTATTATATTCATAAAAATCTTAAGGCTCCCCGCAATAATCATACTCGGTTACTGGATATTAATACAGATATTGAGCGGATTTGCTGAAACTGGGCTCCCTAAAGGTGCTGGTATAGCCTGGTTCGCCCATATAGGGGGGTTTTTTTCTGGGTTTTTCCTCATTATGATAATGAAGAAACGAAGAAGACCCTATCGGAAAATTAGGGGCAGGAAATAGTATTTAGGAAGGCAACCTATGAGGATGAAATCTTAATCTTTTCTGTTGAGGAAAAGAGAATAACCTATCATCTTGTAGACGAGTTTAGCTGCAAGAAAATCAGGGGCAATTAGACCGGGGATAGGACAAAGTTCCATCACATCGAACCCCACAATATCCCTGTTCTCTGCTACTTTTCTTATAATATTCAATAATTCATGCCAATCCAACCCTCCAGGCTCAGGCGTGCCCACCGAGGGCATAATACCTGGATTTAAAACATCGAGGTCCAGGGTTATGTAAACGTGCTGAGAAAGATGGGATATCATCTCCTCCATCCACCCTTCTCCCTTCACAACATCCTTCTCAAAGAATACGGAAAGCCTTCTCGTTTCAATAAATTCCATCTCTTCTTTGGAAAGGCTTCTAATGCCTACCTGCACGGTAGATGCATAATCCAGGACCCTTCTCATAACAGTAGCATGATTGTATTTAGTATCACAGTAGGTATCCCTCATATCAGCATGGGCATCTATCTGGATAACGCTGAGGTCTTTATACTCTTCTGAAAAAGCCTTTACAGCCCCAACACTAAGGGAATGCTCTCCTCCCAGCATTATCAGTAACTTTTTTTTCTTGTTAAAGAGGGAAACAGTATCGTAGACCCTTTTAAACATCCCTTCCGGCCCAGACATGTCCGGCTCCAGCTCTTTTAGGGTATGTATGCCAACCCTGTAGGGCTCTGAATTAAGTTCCTGATCATAGAGTTCTATTTGGGCTGAGGCATTAATAATAGCCCTGGGACCTTCCCTGGTTCCTGCCCGATAGGAGACAGTTTGGTCATATGGGATAGGAAGGACAACCACCTTTGAAGTGTCTAGCCCACTAGACTCCTCTGGTAGTCCTCCAAAGTTGTTTGGTAAGAATAAGCCGCTGTCTAATAATCTCTTTTCTTCAGAAGAAAACAGACTCAGTTACAACACCCCCCCAATATTATAGGCAACGTCACTGGTCATTAGTTATCGGTCATTGGTTAAGTGTGAAAAATTGATCGCTTTTACCAGTGACAAATGACTATGACAAATGACATTCACTGTAGTCATGGCTACCTGTGTGCCCGCCGCGAATCGTGCCATTCATCGAGTCGAGCAGAATATTGTCTTTCTGTTCTCGATTTCCACGCGCCGTCGTGATATGCAGCACTAACGATCAGAGGAAAGGCTAATGTGGCCTCCGAGTAGACCATCTGTTCAAATGTCGTGTCTACTTTCCCCCAGGAGCAAGCTTCCTTGAGAGTAGAGCCGGAAAGCCCGCCGTCTCTCTCGTCGGCTACAGTTATCTGGACTGCATACTTGTGCATCGGAGTTTTGAACCCTAGCACTTCCCCAGCTACGACGGTATCTTGGATGAAGTTTTTGGGCACGCCCCCTCCTACGATAAAAATGCCCGTGGAATGCGCATCCAGCTTTATCTTTGTGAGCTCTAAGAAATCCCGAACCGAATCAATATGCACCGTATTGCCTGGCGAGTTCCACTGGTGCAGCACTAAACCAAACCCGGCCGAGCTGTCAGAGAAAGCCGGACAAAAGATAGGAACCCGCTTACGGTAGCAGGTGTGGACTATAGAATTCCGATCTTTTCCATTCTGTTCAATCCATAGACCCATTTCGTCGATGAACTCACGTGAACTAAGCGTTCTTGGGGCAAGGGACTCGGCTATCTCTGTGATTGTTCTGTCACAGACCTTGAGTTCCTCTTCATTAATAAATGTATCGTAGATCCGATCAATACCTAACTGTCTCAGGTGATTGTCGTCTACGTGCTTACTGCCAATATAATGTTTGAATCCAATAGCCTCAAAAAAGTCCTGGTCGACTATGTTCGCACCGGTGGACACGATGGCATCAACCATGTTATATTCTACCATGTCAATGATGACCTGCTTCAAACCTGCACTGATTAAACTACCTGCTAGCCCTAAGAGTATGGTGCAATCTTTGTCCATTAGCATGCTTTCGAAGTGCTCAGTCGCTCGGAAGACATCCCTGCTTGTGAATGCCATATGTCCCATTGCCTTCACAATGCCACGCATATCCAGGGTCTTGATATCAATGTGCCTGATCTCTTCGTTCAAGAGCTGCTTATTTGTGTTCTTGTTCATATGCTCACCACCGTGTTGGGTATTGTTTTCCCCATATCTTCCACCAGCTTTTGTACACCAGGATTTTCATCTAATGTTATGGGTGAGACTGGTGTACGCAAAAAACTCTTCCTCGGCATCCTCTCTATCCAACCATATTTAATCGTTCTTTGTATACTATATCAGTAGCCAAACGGATATCTCTTGGAAATTCTGAACCTCTATTCAATAGGTTGGTCTCGGTTTTTGTTAGACCAAACATATCTTTTATAAAACGGATGGCATTGTCTGAATCAAATGTTTTGCAAGAAAAAATGTCAAGGCTTAGGTACTGTTTTAAAGGAAAAGTATGGATGCTTATATGGCTTTCAGCGATAAGGACAACCCCTGATAACCCCCAATCTTCGGGTTTCTTTCCAATGTATTTAAACACATACGGCGGCATGATCTTTGTCATTTCCATTTTCTCAGGATAGGTATCCAGAAAATTATAGATCAATTCCATATTTTCCATTTTTTTTCTGTTACCACCATACCCGTCTACCATTAGGTGTTGTCCGAAATAATCCATCTTTCCAAATACCTCCTTTGTCTTTAATATCAATAACCATCCATAGGATAGGGACTGAAGGAACTATAGTCTTCATTCAAACCCTAAGTGTGTTACTGTTCAGGTGGATAGGCTGTGGGCAGTTAGACTGTAGGAGAAAATTATGCGTGACTAACAGCCTTCAGCCTAAATAAACTCCTTTATAGATTGAAGCGTAAAGATCAAGATTCTTGTTCCAGAAAACTACAATTTGTGAAAAATGTCACAGACTTCTTGTTAAAGAAAAATCGGAAACTAAAGAGCCAGCATTCTCAATTTGCTGACTCTGGGGGAAACATGGTGGGAGACACTGGAGGGTATTTGTTTACTATTTAGCGCTACCCCCAGTCCACCATCCTTCCGATGCTTAACTTGTTATTATCGGCCTCACCTTCATCTGCCGTACCCATAAAACCCCCTATCTATTAAAAATGTTCTATTTGAGCCTGTTCAATACTATTTTAGCTTAATAATTACTGATAGTTACAAAGCTGAAAAAATGAATTTAACTCAAATTTACTGCATTTCCGAGGGGACAACCTCCGGAAAGCCAATGTTTTGAAAAAAGT
>Ga0210056_1000130_pt1:0-22500 | contig 53014 bp, 46 predicted proteins | sample CryGeyCG2014_080_2_FD_183965 | JGI IMG/M metagenome (GOLD analysis project Ga0210056, IMG submission 183965) | Groundwater microbial communities from aquifer - Crystal Geyser CG07_land_8/20/14_0.80 (SPAdes) (version 2) | ecosystem: Environmental > Aquatic > Deep subsurface > Groundwater...
TTACGCGGGAGAGATCGGATTGAGCAAGAGGGATTTGGCAAGTTCAGGGCGTACTACAGTTTTGATGCCCGTTTCTGCAATCCCGACAGCGGTCACGAAAAGGGTGGACTCGAAGTTTAAACACGCTCAGGGGTGGTCAATTTTCGGTTGACATTTCCACAGATTGAAAATTTTGTTATCTCCGAACGGAAAAACGACGGAAACCGGGTTTTTTACCGGTTGATCACTTTTATTGTTACAAAAGTGCGTTAGGGCTCGAGATCGATCTTGTCTTCGAAATGGGAAATTTTCTCTATGCCGTGGAACCAAAAGCAACCCGCAACTCCGGTGGGAGGGATATTCAGAATCTAAGACGATTTGTCCAAGGTGCAGCATCCCGCCGTAGGCATTCTTTTCTATTCAGGGGAGACGTATGAAACCACGGACGGCGTAAGACTCATCTCTATTGGAGCGCTGTTTCGAGGGATTTAACAAAAATCACCTTGCTGTCGGTTTGCCGATAAAAGTTTTCTAAAACCGCTTCCTTCCGGTAGCCCATATCTTCATAGAAGGCGCGGGTGGAGGCATACTGGCTGCGGCTGGAAGTTTCCACATAGATACGGGAGCCGCCGGTCTCCTGGATCCGCTTTTCACATTCGAGAAGGATCCGGCGGCCTACGCCGTGTCGCATGCGGTCGGGATGCACGGCGATCCAGTAAAGATCGAAGCTCGACTCGGTCATGGGCACAGGTCCGTAACAGGCATACCCCACCATACGGCCGTATTGTTCGGCAAAAAGAAAGAAATACCCGCTCTGGGGTCCGGTTTTAAGGTGTTCTTCAGCAAGTTCGCCGGCCACTTTCACCTCTTCGTCTGAAAAAAAACCGGTGACGGCTACCAACTGCCGGATGTGTTCGGGATCTTCGGGCATGACATCGGTGCGGAAGGTAATGTCATGGACGTCAAGAAGGTGTTCCATTTCGTCTGACTTATATCTATCGGTCTCAAGGTTTTTTTTCGTCAACATTCATTCCCAATCGAATCGATTTTGAGGGTATCCGCTCCCCGTCTCAAAGTTGTGAACTCATTGTGCATGGAAAACTCTCCTGACTTCCATGTCACCTTTTAAATACCCCTTCGTGTCGATACTATCAAGAACATCTCATTATTTGGAAGGCAATGTCATTAAAAGCCCCGGCGAAGCGCATCGGCAAGAATGCGGCCGATGGCTTCGATAAATGAGATGCCGGAGCGCTTCAGGGCCGCTGAAAAGCCTGCGTCGGGGCTCAGGCAGGGGTTGGCGTTGACCTCCAGGATCCAGGGACGGCCCTTGGAGTCCACCCGGAAATCGATGCGGGCGTATCCTTTCAAACCGAAAATTTTCCAGCAGGAAAGGGCCAGATCATTCAGCGTATTTAGAAGGGACTGATCCGTGTCCGGAAAATCGAAGCTCCGGGGGGTATGGTGGTATTCCCATGACCCGGGTTCCCATTTGGCCTTGTAACCCACAATCTTGGGCTTTTCATCGGCATATCCCTCGAAAACGATCTCGGCTGGGGATAGGACTTGGGGTCCGCCGGGTCCGCCCAGAACCGACAGATTGAACTCGCGGCCGTCGATGTAGGCTTCGGCAAAGCACGGGTCTCCGGTTTCAATAAAGATCTTCTGCAGGCGATCGGAAAGCTCTTGAAAAGACTCCATCGATACAATTCGATCTTCATCCAATCCCACGGAGGCGTGTTCCCAGAGCGACTTGATGATCCAGGGTTTTCGGATCGTATTTGTTTCTAAACGAGATGGTCGGTCGTGAACCGTATCATGCCCCTCATCCGCCAAAACCCAGGGCGGTGTGGGAAGCCCGGCAGCGGATATTTTCGCCTTCGCCATGCCCTTGTGGGTCGTCACCCAAAGCGCTTCGGCACAGGATCCCGTGTAGGGCAGGGCCATGGCTTCCAGCAGTGCCGGAAAGAGGTGGATGAGTCGCATGCACCCATCCAGGGACTCCACCAGGTTGAAGACCACCCGGGGTCGGACCGCCAAAAGCCGGGATTTGACCCCGGCCAGATCAAGATGGCAGGGAAGCACCGTTACTGTATGGCCGAGACCCTTCAGGCCGGCAGATACGGCATCGACCTGGTCCAACACGTCTCGGTCATCCGGTGCACTATCATCGGTAACGGCGGCGTGAACGATGACAACGTTCATGTATCGCTGCTTTTGGTTCATTTTTCTAATCGTAAACAGGCGGAGGCTATGATCTTCTCGATAAGACTCTGGTAGGAAATGCCGGCCAAGTTGCAGAGGATGGGAAGATCCGAATGGATCGGGTGGATCCCTGCCAGCGGGTTGACTTCGATGAACTGAGGTTGACCTGCCTCATCGCAGCGTACGTCGATTCTTCCGGCGTCCCGACATCCCAGGACGCGCCAGGCCTTCAGAGATAAGGCCTCGGCCTCGGCCACCACGGCATCCGTTTCCGGGGACAGGAGACGGTATCGGACCCGTTCTTCGTAGTACTTCTTGTTCTCATAGCCGTAGGCCCCCGGTTGGGCATGGGATTCCAGATGCACCTCGATGGTCCCCAGTGCTCGGGCTGAATCTCCGGTCCCGAGGATCCCGATGGTGAACTCACGACCCGGCAGATACCGTTCTACCAAGATTCCCTGGGGATACCGCATCAGGAGGCGGGTCGTAACTGCGGCAAGCTCAGCCGCGTCTTGGACCCGCGAAGCCGAAGATATCCCCTTTCCCGTCCCTTCCGCAACAGGCTTGACAAAAAAAGGGGGGTTAAAAGAAACCGCTTCGACGTCTTCGGGTTTTTCGACGACGGCAAAGTCCGAAGTGGAGACCCCTGCATCCCGGATGACCCGCTTGGTCATGCCCTTGTGAAGGGTCAGGCACAACACAAGCGGGTCGGAAAAGGTATATGGGATCCCGAAGGCGTCCAAGACGGCGGGAACCTGGGCTTCCCGGCCGATACCGTAAAGCCCCTCGGCAATATTGAATACCAAGTCCCATCGGTGTCCGGCCGAAAGCCGGGAGATCAGTTCGAAGAGATTGCCGATCCGTTCGGTGCGGTGGCCCATGGCGGCAAGAGACGCTTCGATGGCCTCCACCGTGTCTTCCCGGTCGAACTCGGCCGCCGCTTCTTCGCTAAGTCCCCTGGCCAGATAGTAAGACTTCAGGTCATAGGTCAGGCCGATGTTCATGGGGCGCCGATGTCATGGATGCTGCGGTTTCGGCAGGAACGCCCGAAGAAACCAAAACCGGTAATGCTGCCGATGATACATTCGGGCAAGAATCGACATAGCAGAAAGCCTTCCCCTCGAAATTGCGCAGCAACAGCTCCGATCCTTCCCTTCGATCCACGTATTCCGGGGAAATCGGAATCTTTCCGCCGCCCCCCGGAATGTCGATCACGTACGTGGGTACGGCATATCCGCTCGTGAATCCCCTGAGGCCGCGAATGATTTTCACTCCTGTTTCCACCGGGGTCCGGAAATGGCCGGAACCCACAATTGGGTCACACTGATACAGATAATAGGGTCTCACCCGCATCCGCATCAGATGATGCATCAGGCCCTTCATGGTCTCTACCGAATCGTTGACGCCCTTCAACAGCACCGTCTGCGATCCCAAAGGGATCCCGGCATCCGCCAGCATGGCGCACGCCCGATAGGCCTCGGGGGTGCATTCGTCAGGGTGGGTGAAGTGAAGACTCATCCACAGGGGATGGTAATGCTGGAGCATGCGAACCAGCTTGGGCGTCACCCTCTGGGGCAACACCGCCGGAACTTTTGTTCCGATGCGGATGACCTCCACATGGGGTATCCGTCGAAGCCGATCCAGGATCCAGTTCAAGCGATCGTCACCCAAAAGGAGCGGGTCTCCTCCTGAAATCAATACATCCCGGACTACTTTCTTCGATTGAATGTAGTCTATGGCGACTTCCAGTCTCCGCCGGTCCGAAAGGAGCTTTCCGTGCCCGACCATCCGGGAACGGGTGCAGTACCTGCAGTACGCGGCACAAAAATCATGGACCAAAAGCAAAACACGGTCCGGGTATCGGTGTACCAACCCTGGGACCGGGCTTTGGGAATCCTCGCCCAACGGATCGTCTGCCTCCTCCGGACTCTTTACCATCTCATGCAGGGTGGGGATCATGGTTCGGCGTAAGGGCTGATCGGGATCCGACGGGGAAATGAGGCTCAGGTAATACGGTGTGACAGCCAGCGGCAATTTGTGCCCGTCCATGGACAAGGCTGCCGTCTCTTCATCGCTGAGGTCTATTATGACCTTCAACTGGGCAAGAGAACGGATCCGGTTGCTGACCTGCCAATGCCAGTCGTTCCAGAGCTGTCTGGGAACACCGTGATAGAATTGCTTTCGAAATTGTTGTGTCTGAGGGGTCGTGCGCGGAGGGCGCTTTTCGCACGATACAACGGTGAGCACCCCACGGGTGGGGCGGAACAGGGGAAGTTGGACGTGTTCTTCCGGTTGGGGTCGGGCCCCGGTACCTAGTGGGTCCTCCTCTTGCTCTCCTGTCAGGGTGCTCGAGGGAGGGCGGATCGTCTTTCGGATCATCCGGTTTACTCGCTGCATGTTTCTCTCCTTCTTTGACCGGCGGCTTCTCTGCCGGCATTTGAATGGAAACAGTTTTTTTATAGGCCAAACCAAGGCCTTCCCTATTTGGCGCGAATATAGGCCCCTTTTTCAAAAATACAAGAAGAAAATGGGTTCTTTTAATTTTTTTTAATGGAAAACAGGCACCGCGGGCGGTCGACGGCCGGACCGCCCTTTCGAGTTTATTTGGAGGGTCCGGAAGGGCTTAAGTGGAAATTTTGGAGAAGTCGGCAAAGCGCTCAAAGAGCCTGGCGATACAAGACAGCACAGCCAACCGGTTCATCCGGATTCGCGCATCTTCTGCCATGACCAGGACAGCATCGAAAAATGCGTCCACCGGTTTCCTCAAGGAAGCAATCCGGATGAGTGCTTTATCGAAAGCGCTTTTTTCAAGGTGTTTTTCGACATCCTCCGCTATTTTCTGATAGGCTTCGTAAAGGGCTTTTTCGGCGGGATCCTGGAAGATCGACTCCTCAACATTGGAGAAGGCGATATCTCCTGCCTGCTTGATGATGTTGACCACACGTTTGAAGGCCACGGCCAACGGTTCAAAATCGGGAGCCTTTCTCAGGTGGTCCAGGGCCTTGACCCGAGCCCAAACATCTGGAATACAGTCGTAGGAAACAGCCGTCACCGCCTGGATGACGTCCTTGGCAAATCCTTCTTCCGCCAGAATATGAATCATCCGATTTTGTAAAAATGTATGGATCTTTTCAGCGGCATCGGCATCTTTTCGGACGCTTTCGGGAAAGAGGCTGATACTTTTTTGGATGGCCTCCTTGAGTGAAAACCGGAAATTGCGGGCAAGCAAAATCAATACGATTCCGATGCCCTGTCTCCTCAAGGCGTACGGATCCGATGCGCCCGTGGGGATCAGTCCGACGCTGAAGCATCCGCAGATGGAATCGAATTTATCGGCGACGCTCAATAAGGCGCCCACCGTATCTTCGGGAAGGACGCCGCCCGAGCGCGTCGGACGGTAGTGTTCCTCGATGGCCTGGGCGACCGGTTTCGGCTCGCCGGACTTCAATGCGTAAACCCGACCCATGATCCCCTGAAGTTCGGGAAATTCTCCCACCACCTGGCTGACAAGATCCGCCTTGCAAATCCAAGCGGCTTTTTCAACATTCTTTTTGGCATCGGCCGGGAGTCGGACCACATCCGCCAGGTACGCAGCCATTTCCTGGACCCGCCGGACTTTTTCGTGCATGGTCCCCAGCTCGGATTGAAAAAGAACCCCTTTGAGCTTTTCCACGCGCTGATCGAAGGTCTCCTGGAGGTCGCTTTCAAAGAAAAACTGCGCGTCCGAAAGTCGGGCCCTTAAAACCCGTTCATGGCCGGTAGCCACCAGAGACGGTTTTCGGGTCCGCGTGTTGTTGACGGCGATGAAATGGGGCATCAGATTTCCGCCGCCGTTTACTACCGCGAAGTACTTCTGGTGCCGGCGCATGGCGGTAATGAGAATTTCAGGGGGAAGCTGAAGGAACTTGTCGTCGAATTTCCCTGCTGAAGGAACCGGGTATTCCACCAGATGGGTCACGGTGTCTAAAAGGGCTTCATCTTCTAAGACGTTGCCACCAAGCTTCTCGGCGGTTCTCTTGGCGGCCAGTCGGATCCCATCTTTTCGTTTCTGAATATCGACGAGGACATGGGCTTCTTGCAGTTTCTTCACATAGTCTTTGGGATGGTCGATCCGGATCCGTCCGGGCGCCATAAAACGGTGACCCAGGGTATATCGCCCGCTTTTGATGTTTCCGAGGGTAAACGGGATCATTCGGGTCCCCAGCAAGGCAAGGATCGTATGGATGGGGCGGGCAAAAGAGATGGACAGGGTTCCCCACCGCATGCTTTTGGGAAACGGCGTGGAAAAAATGGCTTCGGGGAGAAGCGTCGAAAGAACCGTTACAGTGGACTTCCCCTTTTCCACCCTTTGCGCACAAAGATAAGCACCCTTTTCCGTCTCCTTGATAATAAGCTTTTCCACCGGCATTCCGGCTTTTTCGGAAAATTTCACTGCGGCCACCGTCGGATGTCCTTTGTCATCAAAGCTCACCTTTTTAGGCGGTCCGATCATCTCCATGGCAAGGACCGCCTGTTTGTCGGCCACATCCCGGATTTCCACCGCCAGTCTTCTCGGTGTCCCGAAGACTTCAGCGCTTCCGTGGGCGATTCTCGCGGCATCCAGCTTTCGCAGCATCGTTTCGGACAAGGCCTCAAGTGCCGGCTCGATATAGCCTGCGGGTATTTCCTCAGCCCCGATCTCCAGAAGCAGCGTATCTTTTATCATCTTAAAACCTCTCGGTTCTTATGTTGCAGGATCATATTCCCCTGTTGAGCAGCGGAAACCCCATGGACTCTCTTTGTTTCAAATAGGCCTCGGCGCAACGTCTCGCCAGGTTCCGGATCCGCGCGATATAGCCGGTGCGCTCGGTGACGCTGATAGCACCCCGGGCATCGAGCAAATTAAATGTATGGGAGCATTTCAGGCAATAATCGTAGGCCGGCAGCACCAGGGGAATCTCGATGAGGCGCGTTGATTCCGCCTCATATTGACTGAAAAGGTTCTGGAGCATCGAAACGTTTGCTTTTTCGAAATTGTAAGTAGACCCTTCCACTTCCTGCTGGTGATGGACGTCACCGTAGCTGATGCGGGGATTCCACTTCAGATCATAGACGTTGTCAACGCCCTGAAGGTACATGGTGATACGCTCCAGGCCGTAAGTGAGTTCCACGGAGATAGGAGAAAGTTCGATGCTTCCCGCCAGCTGGAAGTAAGTGAACTGGGTGATCTCCATGCCGTCCAGCCAGACCTCCCATCCCAAACCCGAGGCACCGAGGGTCGGGCTTTCCCAGTCGTCCTCCACAAACCGGATATCGTAGTCCAACGGATCGATCCCCAGGGCGCGCAGGCTTTCGAGATATTGTTGCTGCACATCCAGCGGCGACGGCTTCAGGATTACCTGGTACTGGTAGTAATGCTGGAGGCGGTTAGGATTCTCCCCGTACCGCCCGTCCGTGGGTCGCCTGGACGGCTGCACATAGGCTACGTTCCAAGGCTCTGGGCCGAGGGACCGCAGGAGAGTCGTCCAGTGAAAGGTCCCTGCGCCCACCTCCATATCGTACGGCTGAGCGATCATGCATCCTTTGTGTGCCCAGAACCGCTCCAAGGACATGATGACATCCTGAAAATACATACCAGTTACCCTCGTCGTTTAAAGTTGATGGCTTCGTAAAAAGTTCATCTGCTGCGTTGCGCTGCATCCCCTGCCCGGTTGAATGCCGCTTTGTGGCCCTGCTTCGCAGGATTCAACCGGGTAAATCATTGCGGCGTACCTATAAGTACGCCTCATTCCTCAGGATTTGCGCGCCTTGCATCTGAAGCTTTTTACTTTGCCATCCCAATTTAGAGTTTTTACGATTTCATTAAAGTTATCATCCGGCCGATCCGGCGTGATGAAAAATAATTCCCTATAGCATCAAATCCGACGTCTTACAACACTCCCGTTCCATCTATGACCACCGGCAACAATCGCGCATCCTTTATCTTCGATATGATCGATTCCCATTCTTCTTTTAGCGACAGTATGCGATCCGCCTCGCCCACAGCCCATACGCATCCTCCGCCTCCGGCGCCTGTAAACCGGGCCCCGCATCCTTCAGCCTTGGCGGACATAAAGAACCTTGTTCCGGTAGCGTCCAGAACATCGGGGGTCATTTTCAACCTCAGTTTTGTTTCGCTCAAAACCGCTTCGGCGGCGGTATTGAAATCTTTTTGGGCAAAGGCTTTTTCCAGCCTGTGGGTGTTTAAGATAATCGCTTCCCATACCGCGCGGTTCCGGCCTTCCAAAAACTGCCGGACCCATTTTCCATTGATGTCCTTCGATTGGTGGGGTTTTCCGCAATAGCAAAGAAGGAGATGCCGTTGCAGCTCCTTGAAATTCCTCCTGGCAAGGAGGGAAAAGCGGTGGAAAGGGGTTTTCCCGCCATCGGCTTTCCAGTACCATGCATTGACACCCCCGTGGGCCGCAGCGAGTTGATCCTGGAGGCCGCAAGGGACGCCGGCCACACCCGCTTCGATCCCGTGGGCCAACAGGGCGATGTGGTCTTTAGTAGGGACCGGGTTTTGATCCGGAGAAAAAACCTTGGAAAACGCCGCTATCAACGCCACTGCCGCTACCGAAGATCCCCCCAAAGCGCTTTTGGGCGGTGATGCGGAATCGATGTGGATGTGGACACCCTGAGCGTTGAAATAGGCTGCGACAGCAAAAATTAGTCCCATGGGATGGCGAAAAGAAGCCCTTTGGGGTGAAACGATAACACTTTTAAAACCGGCGGAAGAAATCTTTATCTTCCCCGTTGCAAACGGGTTCAATGTCACGCAGGTGCGTAAATCAAGGGCAATGTTCATAGTGCTCGGAGCCAAGTGCTGTAAGGGAAGATAGAAAGTGGAAATGTCGAGAGTCCCGCCCGCATCGATGCGGCAAGGTGCGGATGCTTCGACAGGGGATTTCTCGAGAATTTTTTGGAAGTTGACCTTCATTGACGCAATTGTCGCAATACCTTCAGGCTTCGAAAGGATTTCCCCAGATGATGGGGGATAAAGGATTCCAGGAAATGACTTGCTTCCCTTTCAGTGTCCGGGGTCCATTTGATGCGGCCGACCGCATCCAGGTCCGCCTCCGATGTCCACTGGAGTTGTTTCAAAAGCCTTTTGGATAAAAAAAACGGGCGTGACAAGGGCGATTTGCACTTCTCACACACCAGCGAGCCTTTTGCAAGATCAAAAGGGGCCAGTAAACCCGGCATCCCTTCCAGCTCGGCTCCGCACACGCGACAATGGGTAAGGTTCGGATGCATGCCGGCAAACCTTAAAAAACGGATCTGGAAGAGCAGGGATAGGACTTCATCCGGCATCCACCCTTGATCGAGTCCTTCCAAGACGTGATCCAAGAGCTCAAACAAGGAAGGCTGCTCGTGCCCGTCTTCGCTCCACTCGATGACGATTTCCGCCCAGTAGCCGGCGTAAGCGGTCTTCCTGAAATCGGTGCGAATAGCGGGGTGGGCCTTCACGAGGCTCGCCTCCTGCAAGACCGACATCCCCTTTCTCTTACTCCGCCGGCATATCGCATCGATGGTGGAAAAAGGCTCGAGGATACCGGAAAACCGCCGGGTACTTTTTTTGGCGGATTTTGCGATGACCGTAATTTTTCCGTCGCTTTTAGTGAAGAGGGTCAGAATGAGGTCGAAATCTCCGAAATCCATACGGCGCAACACAATGGCAGGGCTCGAAAAAATAAGCATCGGATCAGATCCCCAACAGTACCGAAGCAATCTGGAAGTAGAATAAAACGCTGACAATGTCGGTTGCGGTGGTCACAAAGGGTCCCGTGGCAACGGCCGGATCGATGTGCACTCTGGCAAAGAGCATAGGCAACAAGGATCCCATAAGCGCTGCAATAGACATCGAACATACCATTGCAAGCCCGACGGACAGGGATAAAAATTTGACACTATAATGGAATTCGGCCACAAAAGCGATGATCAGACCATAGATCAACCCAAGGATAAAACCGGTGGAGATTTCCTTCAAAATCACCTTCAGGATATCCCGGATGTTGATTCGGCCCATGGCCAGACCCCGAACAACGATGGTGGATGACTGGGTTACGACATTCCCACCCATACCTGCGATAACGGGCATAAAAGCAACAAGGTAAACCATCTTATTTAACATTCCGGGAAAATAGCCGACGATCAAGGACGCAAGAATGCCGCCGATGCACCTGGCGAAAAGCCAGGGAAGCCGGATCCGGATGCTTTTGAAAACGGACTTGGTCTCGACGAACTCGTCACCCGCACCGGCCATTTTGAGGATATCTTCCGTCGCCTCACTTCGCAGTACATCAATGATGTCATCCACGCTAACGATGCCAACCAATCGGTGGCCCTCATCCACCATCGGAACCGCCAGGAAATCATAGCGGGCCACGATCCGGGCCACTTCTTCCTGGTCCATATCGGGCTGAACAGAGATCACGTCGGTCGCCATGATATCTTTGAGCTGCGTTTCGGGAGGTACCAAAACCAGCTGTCTCAGAGAGCTTACGCCCACGAGCTTTTCATGCTCGTCCACCACATACAGGTAAAAAGGCATCTCCGTATCTTCGTGTTCTTTTTAGATGTGCGCGATGGCTTCCTTGACGGTCATGTCCTGTTTCAAGGCAATGACGTCCGTTACCATGATACGGCCAGCCGTCTCCTCGTCATACCTGAGGAGATCCTCTACATCTTCCACCCCCTTCTCTTTCATCTTCTTGAGTAGGATGCCGGCTTTTTCCTCCGGCAGGGCGCTGAGCAGGTCGGCAGCATCGTCTTCGGGAAGTTTTTGCAGGATTTTCACTAGAAGATCCGTATCCATCCCTTCCACGAGATCAAGAAGGATATCTTCATCCAGCTCCATGAGCAGGAATCCCTTCTTCTCGATGTCGTCGACGAGGTCGAACAATTTCTTCTGGTTTGAACTGGACAGCGTGAAGATGGCAGAAAGATCGGCCGCATGTGCCATGTTGACGATCTTGGTCAGGTGTGAAGCCGCTCCCCGTCTAAGGAGATGCTTGGTGCTTTCCACCAATATACGGTTCGGATCGTTGGCCATTTAGGGTTCCCCTTCACTCACGGAAGTTTGAGTTTAACGGGCTGTCCTCTTTTGCCTTCGATTAGAAAAGGGGATCCATTGAGCTTCATGGTAATACCGGCCGAATTTCCGATGTGCAGCAAAAAGCCGGAAGTCGCCTTCAACGCCAGTTGATCTCCTGTTTTCAGGAGGTATTCCTTCGGGCCATGATCGTCGATGGTCACCCGAACCCAGGTGTCCATGATAGCCTTCAGGTCAAGAAGATACCCTTCAGAAGGCGCAGGCTGGACGGCCTTGGGGAGATCGGCAGCAACGGATTTTTGTCGCGGCTCACCATCTGTTCCTTTGTCTTTTTGAACGGCGACCGCGGCCTCGATGACCGGTTCTCGGGTGGGTTCGGGCCGTTTTTTGATCACCGACATTCCCCATATGGAAAGGAGAACGATTCCGACAAACCCGACAAAGGAAAGGAGGAGGCCCGGCCAAAACCGCTTCCGGATTTCTGGTCGTTTTACACGAAAACCGCCCGGTTTGTCGATGGCCGGAGCCTTTTTCAGGTATAGCCCCACAGCCTCTGTCGGATCGGCGCCCACGGCTCCGGCATAGGACCGGATAAACCCTTTCACATAAACCGGTTCAGGGAGTCTGTGGAGAGATTCCCCTTCGAGGTTTCGGAGAATATGGATCGGAATTTTGGTCAGCTCCGACAATTCCTGGATGCGCATTCCCCTTTGCTCACGAAAGGTGCGCAAATACCTGCCAAAAGAGGTATCCCGCTGTTCGTCGTTCATCTAATCGACCCTCTTGACAATGGACTTGGTCTTTAATTCGGAAAGCCACGCCTCGTATTGCTTCTTGATCTGTTCTTGGAAAAGGGCCTCCTCGATTTCTGCCGATGCTTCGGATAGCTTTTTGGCCGGTGTTTCAACAATTTCTTCAATTAAGACGATTTGATACCCCTGATCGGTTTCGAGGATTTCCGTAAACTCGCCGGCCGTCTTTCCTCTTAATGCCTCCTGAAGTTTTTCAGAGAGTTCCTCAAAATCAAACAATCCCAGTTTTCCTTCCTCTTCCGCCAGAACCTCCGAGAAATTTCGGGCCATATCGGCAAAAGGCTTTCCGTGTTTCAGCTCTCCCAAGATCCATTCCATCTGCTTTCTTTTTTCCGCCTTCTCTTTTTCGAATGCCCCGGTGGGCGGTCGCATGAGGATTTGACGCAGTCGGTAGCGTTTTTTGGGACCATAGCGCTCCGGGTGGCTTTCGTAATAGGCCCGGATCTCCTCCTGGGTGATGACGATCTTGGATTTCACTTGCCGGTTCACCAGCTTGGCCCGGAGAATCTGTTCCTTGATCCTTTTCCGGTATTCGTCCACTGAAATCCCTTCTTCGTCCAGCGCATCTTTCAATCCTTCATCGGTCAAGGTATTGGTGGCCTTGAACCGCTCGATGGTACTATCGATCTCCTTTTCATCCACCGATAGGTTGAGCTGTTTGATCTCCTGATCCGCCAGCTTTTCGTCGATGAGTTGATTCAGCACGTCTTCACGTATCTTTGAAAGCATCTTTCTTTCATTTTCCGTAGGGTATCCCAGTGACCGGATCCGGGCCTCATAGGGCTTGATCGCCTTGTTGAATTCGTAAAGGGTGACAATGTCGTCGTTGACAAAGGCAAGAATCCGGTCCACGAGCTCGGCGTGTAAAGGACTCCAAAATCCCGATACGAGGCAAACCCCTAAAGGAATCGCCAGGGTCATTAAAAAAGTCCGGTGGACCTTCAATAGCAATCGTTTGGTTTTTACAAAACGTTTTTTCATCCGATTCATTCCGAATTAAACTGTCGCGAAATTAACATGCTCTGCAATCGTCTTCAACAGGTTTCTTGTCTGGATAATGGGACTTTTTTTACCTTCCTTGAGCAAAACCGCTCGCATCATATCCCCCGAAGTAAGAGAAAAACGGGCGGGGTCTGTCTGGATGATTTTGGCAATCTGGGGAGGATCTTTCATGTGATCTTTTGAAAAGTGAAGCATCAATTGATCCCCGTTCAAATCCAGACGACGGACTCCGGCCTTTGCCGCCAGTATTTTTAAAACGATCTTGAGCATCAGGTTGCTCCCCTCGACAGGAAGGTTTCCGAATCGATCGCTCAATTCCGCTTTAAAGTCGAGAACTTCTTTTAGATCGTCCATTCGTGAGAGCCTCCGGTAGATGGATAGCCGTTGATCGATATCAGACACGTAGGTTTCCGGGATAAAGGCGGAAAGCCCCATATTGATCTCGGGCTGGAGGGGCTCTTCGATAGGCTCACCTTTGAGCTGGGCGACGGCATTCTCCATCAACTGCAGAAACATGTCATACCCCACGGCAGCGATATGCCCGGATTGGGAAGCCCCCAGGATGCTTCCCCCGCCGCGGATCTCGAGATCCCGCATGGCGATTTGAAATCCGGACCCCAGATCGCTGTGTTCCATCAGGACCTTGAGTCGTTTTCTGGCATTGGCGGTCATGCTCCCTCCCTTGGGAACAAAGAGGTAGGCATACGCCTGCTGATCGGTACGTCCCACACGCCCCCGGAGCTGATAGATCTGGGCCAGGCCGAAGCGATCCGCCCGATGGATTAGGATGGTATTGGCCGAGGGGATGTCCAACCCCGATTCGATGATGGCGGTGGAAAGGAGCATGTCAATTTCATTTCTCATAAACGAGAGCATCACCGCCTCGAGCTCTTTTTCCTTCATCCGACCGTGGGCGACACCTAACCGCACCTCCGGTACGAGATCCTGGAGATGGCGTGCCATTTTCCAGATTCCGTGAATGTTGTTATGCACGAAAAAAATCTGCCCTCCCCGTTTCAGCTCTTTTCGGATCGCTTCGGCAATAATGCCGTCCTCCATCTCCGAAACATACGTCACAATGGGATAACGATGTTCGGGAGGTGTTGCAATGAGGCTGATGTCGCGCACCCCGGTCAGGGACATATGGAGGGTTCGCGGAATCGGGGTAGCGGTGAGGGAAAGCACATCCACATTAGTTTTGAGCGTCTTGAGCCGCTCCTTGTGCCTGACGCCGAAACGCTGCTCCTCATCCACAATCAACAGCCCCAGATCCTTGAACTGGACGTCTTTTTGCAAGAGGCGATGGGTCCCGATGACGATGTCGATCTTTCCGCTCGCTACATCTTCCAGGATGCGCTTTTGTTCCTTGAGTGTCCTGAAGCGGCTGAGACAGGTGACGAAAACCGGAAAATCCTCGAATCGCTTCGAAAAGGTCTCCAAGTGCTGTTCGGCAAGTACCGTAGTCGGCACCAGCACCGCCACCTGCTTTCCGTCGTTCACCGCCATGTAAGACGCGCGCAGGGCCACCTCCGTCTTTCCGTAACCTACATCCCCGCAGATGAGGCGATCCATAGGTCGGCTTGAAGCCATGTCATCAAAAGCATCGCTGATGGCCTTCATTTGGTCTTGGGTCTCCTCATAGGGAAAAGCGGATTCAAAGTCCTGGAATCGGCTGTCCGCCGGTTGGAAGGCATGCCCCTCCTTCACGCTGCGGGCAGCATATAGTTTCAGAAGCTCCCCGGCGATTTTTTCTGCTGATTTTTTGACCCGCTCCTTGACACGCTCCCATGATTTGCCGCCCAGGGTGTCCAGCATCGGCACGACACCATCCACCCCCAGATATTTCTGAATAACGGCCATGCGCTCAACAGGCAGATACAGCTTATCTTCACCTTTATAGACGAGGAGGAGGTAATCGTTGATCGTCTGTTCCACTCCCAGCTTCACCAGCCCCTCATACCTTCCGATGCCGTGATCATCATGAACGATAAGGTCCCCTTGCTTCAGGTCTTCAAAGCCCACACGAACGGATTGGAGAAGCTGCCGATGGCGGATCTTCTTCCGGTGTTTCTTCCCAAAAATCTCTTCTTCCGTGATGACGGCAAGGGCCTCATCCGGCCAGGTGAAGCCGCGGGTGAGACGGCCCAGGCACAGCACCACATCACCTTCTTTGCGATCTTTGGCCCGGACTGAGGCATGAAATTCGGCAGAGATTTCCGTCCAAATCCCATAGGATGTAAGCAAAGACTCCAGTCGCCCGGCGTCTGATGCGGCGGCACATGCAATGCGGACAAAGCGTCCGGATACAATATGGCCCCGTATCCAATCAATCACCGGTAAAAACGGGGATCCGTCTTCATCCGCAGACTGGACCTTTGGCCCGAAACCGGGATTTTCTTCCACGGAAAAACGCCATACGCCGGAGTCTTTCCGCCCATTTTCCGGTGTGGATACGACAACCGATTCACATCTGAGCACCCTCAGAGGTTTCAGGAGATCCTCAAACGCCTCCCATGGCAAAAACAGAGATTCCGGAGCCATGCATAAGCGCCCTTCGTTTTGGGCAGCGAGATAGCTTTGGGTAAGCGACTCGTGAAGGGTGGCAGCCGCCTTTTCCAAGGCCTCAGGCTCCGGCAACACGACCAGGGCTTCTTTTGAAACGTAATCCAAAAAGTTGTCCGTTTCCCCATAAATTAACGGAATGAGCCCTTCGATGTTTTCAGAAATTTCCATATTCTTGAGTTGCTGCGTGAGCTCTCGGATCCTTCCCAACGGAATTTCAAGCTCGGCCGACTCTTTGCGGATTCGCGTCAAAATTCCGTCCATCGACTCTTTATTCAAAATCGCCTCGCGCGCGGGAAGGAGGATCGCTTCCGGGATTGCCGCCTTTTTCCTTTGGGTGGCCGCCGAAAAAAAACGCAAAGAAATGACCCGGTTTCCGTCCAGCTCCATCCGGATCGGATCCGGATATATCGGTGAAAAGACATCAAGGATCCCTCCACGGATCGAAAAGTCTCCCGGTTCTTCCGTAATGGCGGTGCGCACATAGCCTCCGGAAATTAACTTTGAGATGAGGTCTTCCCGATTGACTTCTTCGTATTCCATGACCAGTTCTGCATAGGCCGCGATCCGGTTTTTCGGTACCAGACGCTGCAAGCAGGCATCCGTGGAGGTCACGATGATGGGCGCCTCCCCGGTCATCATCTGGTAAAGGGTGCGGATCCTGGCGGCGGCGGTTTCGTTGTGATAGGAAAGCGAGGTGTGGGGCGTCAGATGATAGGGCAAAAAAGTAAAAATGGAAACCGGGCGTTGGGCGAAAAAAAAGCCCAGGTCCTGGACCCATTTTTCGGCCTCTTGTGGGGAAGCGGCGATGATGACTATCTGTCGTTTGAGCCGTTGAAAAAGGCGAAAAGCCAGGTATGCCATCGACGACATGGAAAGACCGGTACATCGATAATGCCGAATTAGATTACTTATTTGATCAGCAAAATAATCGAAATTAAATTTTCCTTGATTTTGTCCCATAAAGTAAGTAGCTTACCTAAGGTCTGGCCGGCGTAGCTCAGTAGGTAGAGCAGCTGATTCGTAATCAGCAGGTCGACGGTTCAACTCCGCCCGCCGGCTCCATGGATTCTTCAATCGGAGCATTAAGGTGAAAACAAGGGATTCTTCGACAAACCGAAAAATCCCTTGCCCATGGTTTTCAATGTGCTTTTTCGCTCGATCGGGTACTCTATCAGAACAGATAGTTAAGTTGCAATCCAGAATCTCATAAAAGCCGCCTTTTCATGGTTTTGCTTCTTGACAGGGAAAGGATATCCGTATATTTTAACAAGTTGTTTCGCTTTGGACCCGGTGGCTTTCTTGTTTTCCCGATAGCCGGTGAAACGAAAAAAAGGAGCTGGGCCAGACGGCTCCTGGTGGAAATACCGTGTGAGGAATTTGTTTCTGGAGCGATCTGCCTTTTTGACCTTAAAACCGATTCGGTTTGCTGAGGAGGAAGCATGGCGCTGACAAAAAATGACATTGTGGCGAGAATTCATGAACTGGGTTTTACGAAGAAAAAATCGGTGGATACGGTGGAATCGCTTCTAGAGCTCATCAAAAATACCCTGGAAAAAGGGGAAGACGTCCTTATTTCCGGGTTCGGAAAATTCTGCGTCAAGAATAAAAAGGAACGAAGAGGTCGCAACCCGGCCACCGGCTCAGATCTTACCTTGAGGGGACGAAAAGTCGTAACCTTCAAGTGTTCTGGCAAATTACGAGAAAAAATCAACAGCGGGGATTAAGCGCATCGCCCAAGCTTGCCGAGACCCTCTTCCAACCATTATCCCTAATCTCCCATAGCTTGGAAAAAATGGATGATAACGCCTCTCCTATTCCTTCAGAGGACGGGAAGGTCATGCTACGATGCCATATTCCTTTATTTTGCTTAACAAGGAGGGATGACTGATCTCCAAAAGCTGAGCGGCCCTGGTACGGTTTCCCCGGGTTGCGATAAGGGCTTTCGTAATCAACTCCTTCTCCGTTGCCTTCTGAGCCTCCTTTATAGAATATCCCTGAAATACGGCGGAGGGTACAAGACCGGCACCGGGACGGTTCCCCCAGTCCGGGGGGAGGTTTTCCGGCTGTATGGCATCACTCTCTGCCAGGACTAGAGCCCGTTCGATGGCGTTTTCCAGTTCCCGGACATTACCTGGATAGGCATGTCCGAGGAGAAGGGACATAGCGGAAGGGGAAATCCCCTGGATCGTCTTGTTCATGCCGATAGAAAATTTTTCGATGAAATGCCGGCTCAAGAGAGGGATATCCTCGGTGCGTTCCCTCAACGGCGGAATCATGATAGCAAAGACATTGATCCGGTAATAAAGGTCTTCCCGGAACGTTCCCTGTCGCACTTCCTCATCGAGATGCCTGGCCGTGGCGGCGATGACCCGGACATCGATGGCTTTGGTCTTTGCATCTCCGAGGGGCCTGAGTTCCCTTTCTTGGAGAACCCGCAGCAGCTTGACCTGCAAGGAAAGGGGCATCTCTCCGATCTCATCTAAAAAGATCGTCCCTCCGTCGGCTTCCTCAAAAAGTCCCTTTTTATCCCGGTCGGCCCCGGTAAAAGCCCCTTTACGGAAGCCGAACAGCTCGCTTTCAAGGAGGCTTTCGGGAATCCCGCCACAATTGATTGTCACAAAAGGCATGGTGGACCGCTTTCCCGCCGCGTGAATCCCCTGGGCCACGAGTTCCTTTCCGGTGCCGCTCTCACCGGATATCAGCACGGTGGTATCATATTGGGCTGCCCGCTGAGCCAGTTGAAAAACCTGATGCATCTTGGCGCTTTTGGCGACCATACCCCAGAAATGGAAGCTCCCTTTAATCTTCTCGATCCGCTCCTTCAACAGTATGTTTTCTCGTTTAAGCCGCTCCCTTTCCTCGGCCTTTTTCAACGTCAAATAGACCTCATCCGGCTTGAAAGGTTTTGAAATGTAGTCATAGGCGCCTTGCTTCATGGCTTCCAGGGCGGTGTCCAGGGTCCCGTAGGCAGACATCACGATGACCGTCAATGTACCCAGTTCATCCCGAATGGCTTCTAAAAAGGCCATACCTCCCATGTTGGGCATCTTCAGATCGCAAAGAATAAAATCATAAGATACGGCCTTCACCTTTTCCAACCCGTCTAATCCGTCGGCCGCTTCATCCACAGTGTATCCGACTTTTCTCAACATGGAAGAGAGCATGTGGCGCATGTTCTCTTCGTCATCGATGATCAGCAGTCGTTTGAGATTCCCACCGCCTTCGCCCTTTTGCTCTCCCTTCATGGTTGCTCCCCGCTTTGAGCCCCGTTTCCTTCTTCATCCGATCCCATGATTTTTTCAGACAGAGCCTTTTCCCGATGCACCGGGAGTAAGACTTCAATGGTCGCCCCTTCTCCGGGCCGGCTCCGTGCTGAAACAGAACCGCCGATTCGCTCGATAATCATGAAGCTCACCCATAGCCCCAGTCCGGTCCCCTTTCCGGGAAACTTGGTGGTAAAAAATGGGTCGAAGATTTTCTCCAGGTTATCCTCGGGGATCCCGATTCCGTTATCGGTGATGGACAACCGGATCCGGGTAAGGTCTTCGGCGTTTTCGCCGTCTGGGAATATGTTTTGACTGGAAATGACAATGGTTCCGGATGCCTGATTTGCAGTCGATGTGATGGCGTCTGCGGCATTGAGAACCAGGTTTAAAAAAACCTGTCTCACCTGATCCGGGTCTCCTAAAATACGGTCCTTTTGCGCCGACAGAGACAGCTTCAGATCGATACCGGACATGAGGGGTTGGGGTTTCAATATCCGTATGACATCGGCGATTGCCTCATGAATCGAAAAAAGGACGGCGCGTTCCTCGTTGGGTCTTGAGAAATCGAGGAGTTGCCGGATAATCGAATGAATCCGATCGACCTCCCGGATGGATCGTTGAACATATTCACCCCGCTCCTGATCGTCGATATCCTTTTGCCGGAGAAGCTCCAAGTAGCCTCCTATGATTCCGAGAGGGTTCCCGATCTCATGGGCGATCCCGGAGGATAGGCGACCTACGGATGCAAATTTTTCGGCCAGGATGATTTCCCGTTGAGCCTGCTTGAGATCTATGTTTGCCTTTTCAAGCGAGGCAATGGTGGACTTAAGCCTTTCTTTGTCCTCTGAAATTCGCTGGAGCATCCTATTGAGAGACTGGGAGAGACGTCCGAATTCGTTGTCTTCTTTTCTCACGAGAAAAGGAAGTCCGTCTTCTTCCGAGTATGTGTCTGCCCTGCGAGCGAGTCTCTGAACAGGTTTAAAATAGGCCCTGGAAAATTTGTATATTCCGATTCCGGTCAAAAGGGTGGTGTTGACCAGGATATAAATTAAAACGATCTTTTGCGATTGTCTCAGCCCGGCATATAGCTCTTCCAGCGGCACAACAACACTGATTCCTCCTAAAACCCGGGTGTCGCGAATAAGCGGCACGGAAAGGACTATCCCCTGTTCTACCCTCCAAAAAACACCCCAGGCTGTACCAAATGGAGTGCTCGTTTCATTTCCAGATGCCATGGCTGCCCGGATCGATTGTTCTATGTCCACATCCAATGGGCACGGGACTTTTCCTAAAGAAATGAGGCGGGATCGCTGGTCTATTATCAGAGCACATGGAAAACATGAACGCGACAGCATTGCGTCCAACTCGGGCTTTCTTTCAAGCGCTGCCGCCGAATTTGAAGCATCGGGCCCTTCGATGATGTGGCTCTCTAAGGCCTGAATGAAGAGCCTTCCTTTTGAGACCTCCTGTTGAATCAATTTCTCTTGTTGGAAAATTACCAGGATAAGGTTCACAAGACCCATGGCAATCAACAGGAGAACGGCGATATGGACAGCCATCAGGGTCTTGAGTCCGCGAAACGCCATGGATTCCTCCAGCAAAGTGGCGGGGGTTGGAAAACTGTAATTAAAAGCCGCCGGACTGTTTATCTCAAGATAAAAAGGTGGCTTGGAGTCGAAACCCCTGTAGCCTGGAATCGTTTCAATTTCAAGCAAATAAAAACGCCCGGAAAAACTAAAGCCTTTCCGGGCGTTAAATGAATTTCGGCAGCGTCCTACTCTCCCACTTAGTCTCCCGAGCAGTACCATCGGCGCTGAAGAGCTTAACTTCCGTGTTCGGGATGGGAACGGGTGTCGCCTCTTCGCTATTGCCGCCGAAAAATGAATCTTAAATCGTATAAGCACATAAAAGCGCTTTGTTACGTTGTGTTAAAAGATGTGGCTAAGTCTCACGGCCGATTAGTACCGGTAAGCTAAATGCGTTACCGCACGTGCACATCCGGCCTATCAACCTCGTAATCTTCGAGGGGCCTTAAGTCTTGACGTCTCCGTCAAGAGGGATATCTCATCTTGAGGTCGGCTTCCCGCTTAGATGCTTTCAGCGGTTATCCGATCCGAACATAGCTACCCAGCTATGCCGCTGGCGCGACAACTGGAACACCATTGGTTCGTCCATTCCGGTCCTCTCGTACTAGGAACAGATCCTCTCAAATATCCTACGCCCGCAAAAGATAGGGACCAAACTGTCTCACGACGTTTTAAACCCAGCTCACGTACCACTTTAATCGGCGAACAGCCGAACCCTTGGGACCTGCTCCAGCCCCAGGATGTGATGAGCCGACATCGAGGTGCCAAACCGCATCGTCGATGTGAACTCTTGGATGCGATCAGCCTGTTATCCCCGGCGTACCTTTTATCCGTTGAGCGACGGCCCTTCCATTCAGAACCGCCGGATCACTAAGACCTACTTTCGTACCTGCTCGAAATGTCTCTCTCGCAGTCAAGCTCCCTTATGCCTTTACACTCCACGGCTGGTTTCCAATCAGCCTGAGGGAACCTTTGCGCGCCTCCGTTACTCTTTAGGAGGCGACCGCCCCAGTCAAACTACCCGCCAGACACTGTCTTTCGCCCGGATAACGGGACGAAATTAGAACTCTAAAACAACAAGGGTGGTATTTCAACGTTGGCTCCATCCCGACTAGCATCGGGACTTCAAAGCCTCCCACCTATCCTACACATGCTATTCCAAAATTCAATGTCAAGCTGTAGTAAAGGTGCCGGGGTCTTTCCGTCTTTTTGCGGGTACTCGGCATCTTCACCGAGAATACAATTTCACTGAGTCCCTGGTTGAGACAGTGCGGAAGTCGTTACGCCATTCGTGCAGGTCGGAACTTACCCGACAAGGAATTTCGCTACCTTAGGACCGTTATAGTTACGGCCGCCGTTTACTGGGGCTTCGGTTCAATGCTTCGTTCCACCGAAGCGGAACTGACATCTCTCCTTAACCTTCCAGCACCGGGCAGGCGTCAGACCCTATACATCGTCTTGCGACTTAGCAGAGTCCTGTGTTTTTAGTAAACAGTCGCTACCGCCGTTTCTCTGCGACCCCCTTCGGCTATATAAGCAAGTCATATCACCTAATGAGGGCACACCTTCTCCCGAAGTTACGGTGTCATTTTGCCGAGTTCCTTAACCAGGGTTCTCTCAAGCGCCTCAGGATGCTCTCCTTGCCTACCTGTGTCGGTTTATAGTACGATCACCTGATTGTCTCACTAGAGGCTTTTCTTGGCAGCATGGAATCGGTCAGTTTGTTCCCGCAAGCGGGATCCTCATCACGTCTCGGCTTTTGGAATAAAAGGACGGATTTGCCTGTCCTTTCAGCCTACCGGCTTGAACCACCTAATCCAACAGGTGGATGACTTATCCTTCTGCGTCCCCCCATCGCTGTCGCCCCGAAGGGCATCGACAACCCGGTGGTACAGGAATATTAACCTGTTTTCCATCACCTACGCCTTTCGGCCTCGGCTTAGGGATCGACTAACCCTGAGCAGATTAACTTTACTCAGGAAACTTTAGGCTTTAGGCGAGCGGGTTTTTCA